>Ga0310690_10000043_pt1 | contig 274868 bp, 209 predicted proteins | sample AusTroGonzalo_MG_2_FD_207661 | JGI IMG/M metagenome (GOLD analysis project Ga0310690, IMG submission 207661) | Bovine rumen microbial communities from tropical cattle in Woodstock, Queensland, Australia - Gonzalo_04 (v2) (version 2) | ecosystem: Host-associated > Mammals > Digestive system >... | reverse complement strand
CGACGACAAGCAGTCCGCCCTCGGCCTCCTTGCCTGATCGGCTGACAGCCGCAACCCGGCGACAGGTGACAACACCTGAAGCCACAACGGCCCCCGCGCCCGGAAACGGACGCGGGGGCTTTTCTCTTTTTATCGATTCCCCCCTTTCCGGGAGACGGATGCGCCCCGCGCGCGGAAATCGCGGTTTGCAACTTGATAAAGTGTCGCTTGCGTGATATATTAAGAATTAAGCTTTTTTTGAATCTAACTGCGACAAGCTTTTTTGAACTTGCCTGGAAAGGATGAAAACATCATGTCGGAACAGAGCGCCATGTGGATCGAACGCTGCCATAAATATACCATTATCGACGGGGAATCGTCGTTCCAGATCAATTTCGCCGGGATGAAGTTCGACGACGCCGAACTCCAGGCGATCGAACCGCGGTTCGCGTCCGTCCACGCCGAAATGCAGAAGATCGAATGCGGCGAGATCAAGAACCCGGACGAACACCGCAAGGTCACGCATTTTACCGACCGGTCCGTGTACTCCGGCAGCGGCGAGTTCGCCGACGTGGAGGAGTTTGCCGCGGACATCCGGGCAGGCAGGCTGACCGGATCGACCGGAAAGCGTTTCCAGGCCGCGATCATCAACGGGATCGGCGGGTCCGCGCTCGGGCCCCAGCTGCTTCAGATGGCGCTGAACGGTCCGTACTGGAACGAACTCGGCGAAGAACAGCGCGGCGGCGCATTGAAGATCTATTTCCTGGACAACACCGACACGGCGGGCGCGGCGGACGCCATGCGCGTCTGCGACCTGGAGACCACGCTTGTCGTGAACATCTCCAAGTCCGGCGGCACGCAGGAAACCAAGAACAACATGATCTTCTGCGAGAACGCCTACGCGAAGGCCGGGCTGCCGTTCGCCAAGCACGCCTGCGCCATCACCATGAAGGGCAGCGAGCTCGACCTGCACGCTTCGCGCGAGGGCTGGCTGAAGACGTTCGAAATGGCCGAGTCCATCGGCGGCCGCACCAGCGTGACCAGCATCGTGGGGCATCTGCCCGCCGCCCTGGCCGGGATCGACTTCGGCGCGCTGCTGGAAGGCGCATGCCACATGGACGCCCTCACGCGCAATCCGGCGCTCCTGCACAATCCCGCCTACATGATGTCCGCCATGTGGTACATCGCGGGCGGCGGCAAGGGCGACAGGAACATGGTCATCGTGCCGTATTCCGACCGCCTGATCCTGCTGTCGCGCTACCTGCAGCAGCTGGTGATGGAGAGCCTGGGCAAGGAGCTCGACCTGGACGGGAACGTGGTTCACCAGGGGCTGAACGTTTTCGGCAACAAGGGCGGCACCGACGCCCACGCGTTCATCCAGCAGCTCAACGACGGCCGCGACGACTTCTTCATCACGTTCATCGAAGTCCTGAAGGACAGCGCACCCGCGCCCGTCTCCGACGGCATCGACATGGGAGACTACCTGCACGGATTCCTGACCGGCCTTTCCAACGCCCTCCGCGGGCACGGCCGCAGCGTCATCGAAATGCGGATCCCGGACGTGGATGCGTTCTGCCTGGGCATGATCATCGCACTGTACGAACGCGCCGTGGCGGCCTACGCGGAACTGATCCACATCAATGCGTTCCACCAGCCGGGCGTGCAGGCGTACAAGCTCGCGAGCAAGGGTGTCATCAAGCTGCTGACCGGGCTTGAGGCTTCCCTCCCCGCCGTTGTGCCGTTCTCCGGCTCCGCCGCCGAACTCGCGCGGAAGCTCAACCTCGAAGACAACCTCTACGAACTCGAAGGCATCCTCGCGAAACTCTCCGCAAACTCCGCCACGCGCCAGCTCCCGGTCCGCATCGGGCGCACCTGGAGCAAGGACGGCGGCTGGGTGTACACCGTCGAGGCGAAATGATTTCCCGATTTCCGCCCTCCCGGCGGCCGGAAGGGACCGGGATCCCGGATTCGTCCGCCCGGCGGAAATAAGATGCAAATCCGATGAAAGACTACCTGACGCAGATACGGGCCTGGTTCCTGGAGCTGACCGGAAACATGGACGCCACGGATGAGGAGGCGATCCTGACCGCGCTGCTCCTGATCGTGGTCACCGGCCTGATCGGCGGCGCCGTGGCGAAGAGACTCCGGCAGCCGCTGATCCTGGGGTACATCCTGGCGGGCGTCGTGGTCGGCTATCTGTTCAAGACGGGGCTCGGCGAGGTCGCGAACACCGCGGTGAACTCGCTGGCGAACGTGGGGGTAGCGCTGCTGCTCTTTTCCATGGGGCTGGAGTTTTCGAAAAAGGACATCCGCCCGATTTTCAGGGTCGCGGTCTTCGGTGCGCTGGCGCAGGTCCTTTTCACGTTCCTGGCGGGGGCCGGGCTCGCATGGCTGCTGAGCCGCGACCCCGCCATCAATTTCAGCGGCGACACGAAGATCCCGCTGTTCGGCTCGAACGCCTCGATGTTCCTCTTCGGCGTCTGCTTCGTTTCCACCAGTACCGCGGTCGTCCTGAAGACACTGTCCAGCAAAGGCTTCGAGAACTCGCTTTCCGGGCGCGTCATGATCGGCGTCTCCATCGTGCAGGACCTGACCGTGATGCCGCTGATGCTGCTGATCAGCCGCCTGGGCGCGCTGACATCGTCCGGCGGCGGTTTCTCCTCCTGGCTGCCGCTCATTCTCAGCACGACGTTCATGGTGCTGATGCTGACGGTCGGCGCGCGGTATCTGCCGAAGCTCACGGAACGTGCGGCGCGCCTGGACTCGAAGGAGTTGTTCCTGCTGTCCATCACCGGCATCGCGCTGGTGTCGGGCGCGATTTCCGTGATGATGCACGTGTCCTTCTCGTTCGGTGCGTTCCTGGCCGGTATCGTGCTGAGCGACAGTGCGTACGGCAAGAAGGCGCTGTCCGAGCTGTCCCCCGTGCGCGATTTCTTCGCCATGCTGTTTTTCGTTTCCATCGGCATGATGCTCGACGTGCGGTATCTGGGCGCGCACTGGGGGCTCGTGGCCGTTCTGGTCGTCCTGACCGGATTCGTCCGCACGTCGTTCCTTGCCGCCGTCACATGGATTTTCAAGTACCGCAACGTAATCCCGGTGGCGATGCTGTTCGGGATGTTCCCGACCTCGGAGATCGCGTTCGTGGTGATCGGGACCGGATTCCGCGACAGCTTCATTACGTCGGAGCTTTACTCGCTGATCCTCAGCGTGGTCGTCTGCTCCATGATCGCCGGGCCGCTCGTCAACAACCTTACGACGCCGGTCTATTCGCTGCTCCGCCGGACGCTCTGGCGCAACATCCGGAGCAATGACATCGTCCTGCCCCAGCCCGACCTGGAGGACCACATGGTGCTCGTCGGCGGCGGCCGCATCTCCCGCGTGATCGCGCACGTGCTGATCCGCCTGAAGCTGAAATACGTGATCGTCGAGCCGTCCTACGACCTGTATCGCGAGGCGCAGGCCGAAGGGCTGAACGTGATCTACGGCGATCCGATGAGCGACATCATCCTCGCCGCGGCCCGCATCGGCGCCGCGAAGGTCCTGGTGCCGATGATCCCGAAACTCGAAGAATGCGTGGCTGTCATCGAGCTCGCGCGCAAGTTCAACCCGGACATCCGCACGGTCATGTGCGCCACCTCGCCCGAAACAGAGAAACGACTCTCCGGGGAATGTGTCGACGAGATCATCCTGTCGCATTTCGAGGTTTCCCTGGAGCTGACCCGGCGCATCCTGGTGCTGAACGACATTTCCGAGGCGCGCATCCAGAACTATCTGGATTCCGTCCGCGCCAGCCGCTATAAACCCATGCTCGAAGGCAGTCCGGCGTTCGCGCTCGCGGAGAAGATCCGCGCCTTCAACGGACTGATCGCCCTTCAGTGGACGCAGATCCAGGCGGACAGCCCGCTGGTAGGTCGTTCGATCATGGAATCCGACGTCCGCGCCCGGACCGGTATGTCCATCGTGGGCGTCATCCACAAAGGCCGGGTCGATGCGAATCCGCGTCCGGACACCGTACTGCATGCGGGCGACCTGATCGCCGCGATCGGCAACGAGGAGCAGGCAGCCGCGTTCGCCCGCCTGACGCATTCCCCGATGGCCGGTTCGCCCGAATCCGCGACCACGATGGCGATCCCGATATGAAATTCCGGGCGACAGGTCGGTTGCCAGGGCGTATTCCGCCCGGTGAAAAAAAGGAGTTTGAACGATGAAACATCTGTTTCAGGTGGGCGGGATGCGGTGCGCGTCCTGCCAGGCGCACGTGGCGAAGGCCGTGAAGGCGGTCCCCGGTGTGCGCGAGGCCGAAGTCAACCTGGTGACCGGGCGCATGACCGTGGAGACGGACGATGCCCCGGACATGGTGAAGAAGATCGTCGAGGCGGTGAAGGGCGCCGGTTTTACCGCTGAACTTGTGGAGGAGGCGCCCGCGCCCGCCGCGGCCGTCGAACTCGCGTTTCAGGTCGGCGGGATGCGCTGTGCGTCCTGCCAGGCGCATGTGGCGAAGGCGGTGAAGGCGGTCCCCGGCGTGCGCGAGGCCGAAGTCAACCTGGTGACCGGGCGCATGACGGTGAAATGCGAGAGCGCACCGGACATGCCGCGGAAGATCGTCGAGGCGGTGAAGGGCGCCGGATTCACGGCTGAGCCGGTCGAAAAAGCGCCCGCGCCCGTGTCCGCGTCCACGCCCGCCGAGCCGGAGCAGGTCGAATCCGAGGCGAAGAAAGCCTCGGCGTCTATTCCCGATCCCTGCCGCGAGCTCTTCCGCCAGTTCGTCTGGTCGGCGATCCTGATGCTTCCGCTCATGTTTGCCGCATTCTCCGCCATGCACGGCTTTTTGAAGGACTACCCGCTCGATGCCGCCTGGCTCCAGCTCGTTTTCGTGATCCCGCTCCTGTACGTGAACCGCATTTATTTCGTCAGCGGCGCGAAGCGGTTCCTGAAGCTGTCGCCGAACATGGATTCGCTCATTATGCTCGGGTCCGGCGCCAGCGTGCTGTACAGCCTCGTGATGACCGGCGAGATCGTCCTCGGGAAGATCGAAGGCGGAGACGCCGGTGCCGCCCGCGTGGCGGAGGCGGCGGGCAACCTGTATTTCGAGACGGCGGGCATGATCCTGCTGCTCGTGACGTTCGGGAAATATCTGGAGGCGCGGGCAAAACGCCGCACGACGGACGCCGTGTCCCGCCTGATGGACCTCTCGCCGAAGACCGCCGTCGTGCTGCGCGGCGGACAGGAACTCGAGATCCCGGCGGACGGCCTTGCGGCCGGCGACGTCGTGGTGATCCGCCCCGGGTCGTCGATCCCGGCGGACGGCGTGGTCGTGACCGGCAGCGGCGTCGTGGACGAATCGAGCGTGACCGGCGAAAGCGTCCCCGCGGGCAAGGAGCCCGGCGACCATGTGGTGAGCGGGACGATGAACCTGAACGGATCGTTCCGGTTCCGTGCGGAGCGCGTGGGGCGCGACTCCACGCTGTCGCGCATCATCCGCCTGGTGGAGAGCGCGTCGAACTCCAGCGCGCCGATCTCGCGTTTCGCGGACCGCGTGAGCGGGGTCTTCGTGCCCGCCGTGCTGGTCGCCGCGCTTGCCGCGGGGTGCTTCTGGCTGTTCGTGGAGCACCAGACCGTGTATTTCTCGCTGACGACCGCGATCGCCGTGCTCGTCATCAGCTGCCCGTGCGCGCTCGGGCTCGCCACGCCCATCGCGATCATGGTCGGCACGGGCGTCGGCTCCAAGTACGGCATCCTGTTCAAAAACGCCACTGCCCTGGAGGAGCTTCATGCCGTCGGGACCATGGTGCTGGATAAGACCGGGACCGTGACCGAGGGGCGTCACCATGTGACCCGCGTGGTGGCGCTGTCGCCGGACGGTTCGGAATCCGACGGCGGGGAGGCGGAGTTCCTGCGGATCGCCGCGCCGCTCGAATCGAAGTCGGAACACCCGTTCGCGCGTGCGGTCGTGCAATATGCGCAGGACTGTGGTGCGGATGGTGATGGTTCGGACGTGGCTGTGGAGGATTTCTCCGCCGCGCCCGGGATGGGCGTGTACGGCAGCGCCGGCGGCGTCCGGTATGTCTGCGGCAACGCCCGCCTGATGGAACGCGAGGGGATCGATCTTTCGGCACAGGAGGACCTGATCCGCGAACTGGAATCCGGCGGCCACAGCCTGCTTTTCCTGGCGGACCGCGATGCGAAACGGCTCTGCGGCATCATGGCGCTCCGCGACACCGTGAAAGAAGGCAGCGCGGACGCCCTGCGCGCGCTCCGCGAACTCGGCCTGAAGACCGTGCTGCTGACCGGGGACACCGAAGTCTCGGCGAAGGCGGCCGCGTCCGGGCTGCAGATCGACCGCGTGATCGCCGGAGTCCTGCCGGACGGCAAGGAGGCGTGCATCCGCGAGCTTCAGCAGGGCGGCGGCAAGGTCGCCATGGTCGGGGACGGCATCAACGACGCCGCCGCGCTCGCCCGGGCGGACGTCGGGATCGCCATCGGCGGCGGCACGGACATCGCGCTGGAGGCGGCCGACGTGGCGCTTCTGCGCGGCGACCTGCGCGACGTGGCGACTGCCGTCCGCCTGAGCCGCGCCGTCATGCGGAACATCCGCCTGAACCTCTTCTGGGCGTTCTTCTACAACGTGCTGGGGATCCCGGTCGCGGCGGGTGCACTGTATCCGCTGCTCGGCTGGCGCCTGTCCCCCATGCTCGGCACCGCGGCGATGGCGTGCAGCTCGCTCTTCGTGGTGACGAACGCCCTCCGCCTGCGGAAATTCCGCTGACGCGGGGCATTGATTTGCAACCGGAAGACTGATTGCAAAAAAAACGGCTCCGGACATTCGATTGTCCGGAGCCAACAGGTTCAAATCTTATAGCTTAAAGACAGAATAAGTGATCTCGATTTTGTCTCCTTCGCTTTCGTCCCATTCCGGCGCTTTCGGGACAGGCGATCGACTGAATGATACATCCCATTCTTCCGTCCAATATATATCCTTTACGATATGCAGATATCTTGTTCCGAGGGAAATGACAATCGCATATGTGTTTGCCAGGAGAAAAGCTCCATATTCATTGGTCCATCGAACGAGTTCGTTGTGAACAGTGATGCCAACTACTTTTCTGTTGACAGGTATTTTGTCAAGGTCCTTTTGGCGAACAATGCCGTTGAAATAGTGTACTTTGTGAGGGAAACTGCAATCCTTATTATAATTCTTTTAAATAAAGATCTTTGCGAGGTCGGACACTCCGTCCTCTTTGTCCGGCTGTTCGAGATTCCATAATTCAATATCGAAATCATGAAATCGTAAAACGACAATTTCGATGGATGAATTCATGTCTTCATCCGTACAAAGAAGAGCCTCAAGTTTCTTTCCTTTGCAATCGCGGAGCATATCCAGCATGTCACGCGATATGATGTTGTTTGATTTAATCATGGTTCGTGTCCTACGATATTGAAGAAAGAATAAGGACGCATTCGCGTCCCTGCTTCGCTGGGGGGCTCGCTTTCGCGAGCTTCGAAGAACTCGTTATCACGAGTTCGATATTTCTTTACCGCGAGGCGCGAGATTTCCTTAAAACCGGTTCGGCAGGGCGGCGGCGCTCCGATGAGAACATTTTCAGTGTGCCAGTCAGATGACGACGCGGTATTTCTGAGGGAGTTTGAGGAGGGCGGAGGAGATGTCGCCGATCTGCTTCACGAGCGCGGCGCGTTCCGGGGCGTCCTGCGGGAGGTCGCGTGCCTGTTCGATCAGCGCGGCGCGGGTCCGCGTGTAGTAGTCGGCGAGGATCAGGCGCAGGCTTGAATTGTAGGTGTTGCGGAAAAACTTCTCGCAGAGATCGGGATCGGCGGCGGGGCAGGAAGGCTGGACATCGCCGGCGCGCCCCTGCATCCGCGCCTCCAGGACGGCCTCGCGTTCCGCTCGGTGTGCGCCGGCCTGGTCGATCGCCTCGACGAACGCGGAGACGTCTGCCCCCTCCATTTCGAGCGAGGTCAGGATGGCGGACGGTGCGGATTCCCATTCGCCGTTCATGGCGCTCTGGAGCAGGGCTTCGGCTGCCCTGCCGGGAACGGAGTCGCCGAGCGAATCCGGCGGCAGGTCGTCGATCGCCTTCTGCGTGAACTCCTCGGAGTCGAGCATCAGCACGAGGAGCTCGAAGACCGCGCGTTCGAGCGCGCCGTTCTTCGGTTTCGGGGGCGGGATCGCGCCCGCATCGCGCCGCACCGCAGTGGCCGGATGGCGCGCGCCGTCGACGAGGCGGCGTTCCGCGACCATCTTGATCGAGGCGAGCGGGACGTTGAGCTTTTTCGCGAGCCAGTCGAAATAGAATTCGCGCGTCAGCTCGTTTTCGAGCTGGATCATCCAGTATACGACGTCGTTCGCGGCGGCGGCGCGTCCCGCCGGGGTGGAGGGATCGACCTTCGACAGGGAGGTCTCGAGCGCGAACTCGAAAAAGTCGGCGGCGTTGTTGACGGCTTCCGCGAGCTTGTCCGCGCCGAATTTGGAAAGCGTCTCGTCGGCATCCTTCGCGCCGGGGTAGCGTACGACCTTCACGCTGAACCCGAGCGGCAGGAGGATGGCGGCGTCCTTGAAGACCGCCTCGCGCCCGGCATTGTCGTTGTCCGTGGCGAGGACGGCGGTCGAGGTGTAGCGTTTGAGCTTGGCCGCCTGGTCGGGGGTGAATGCGGTCCCCTGGGGGGCGACTGCGTGGGTCACGCCCGCGCGGTGCATGGCGATGGCGTCGAGCTGGCCTTCGCAGAGGACCACGGCTCCGGCCTTCGGGATGGCGGTGCGCGCGAAGTTCAGCGCATAGAGCAGATGTCCCTTGTGGAAGATCGGCGAATCGGGGGTGTTCACGTATTTCCAGCCCTGCGGATCGGCCTCCACGGACCGCGCGCTGAAGCCGACGACGCGCCCGGATTCGTTCCAGATCGGGAACATCAGGCGGTTGCGGAACCGGTCGTAGATGCGGGACGGGTTGTCGTCCCTGCTGGAGACGATGCCGGACGCGCGGAGCTCGTCGTCGATGAAGCCCTCCTTGTGCGCGAACTGGATGGCGGCGTCCCAGCTGTCCGGGGACGCGCCGATGAGGAATTTCTGCGCGATGTCGTCCGGGATGCCGCGCGTGCGGAAATAGGTCGCAACGGGCCCGTCCGGGTGTTCGATCAGATAGCGCCGGTAGAAGAGCGCGAGCTTCTCATGCAGCGTGAGAAGGCGTTCGCGCGTGCCGTATTCGGGCTGGCCGTCGAGGTTCTCGCGCCGGCTGCCGCCGGGTCCGCGGTGCGGCGCGGCCTCCGGGATGGTGATGCCGTACTTGCGCGCGAGGAGTTCGGCGGCCGAGGTGAAGTCGAGGTTCTCCAGCTCCATGATGAACTTGAAGACGTCGCCGCCTTTGCCGCAGCCGAAGCACTTGAAGATCTGGCGGTCGGGATTGACCGTGAACGAAGGGGTCTTCTCGTGGTGGAACGGGCAGCATGCCTTCCAGGTGAGGCCGGCCTTCTTGAGCGTGGGGACGTAGGACTGCACGACGTCTATGATGTCGGCGCGCAGGCGGATCTGGTCCAGTACGTCGTCCGGGATATAGCGGGGCATGGCCGGAGGTCAGCGGATGATTTCCAGACGCGTCTGAACTTCCTTGTATTCGTCGAGGAGTTCACGGCGGTTGGCGGACAGCCGCAGGAAGGAGTTGTAGTACTGGCGCGCCTTCATGAGGTCGCCCAGATAATAGTCGTGGAGGATGGCGTTGTTCAGGTTCAGGTACGGGTTGTCCGCGTCGAGGGAGAGCGCCTTCAGGAAAAGCGCGGTCGCCTTCCTCGGTTCGTTTTTCAGCACCTGGAGCACGCCGAGCTCGTTGTAGACCGCGGCGGACTCGGTGAACTGCGGGATGGAGAGGAGGCGCTTGTTCAGGGTCAGCGCGTCCTCGGTGTTCAGGCGCAGTTTCGCACGTGCGAGCAGAATCAGCGTGTTGGCATCGTCGGGGCGCAGTTCCAGCGCACGGGTCAGCGGCTTGACGCTGCTGTCGTATTTCTGCTGGCGGCAGTAGAGGCGGCCGAGCGTGTACTGGGCAATGAAACAGGAGGAATCGGCACCTGCGCGGATGGCCGCGTTGAGCGCTTCGTCCTGGCGGCCGTTGTTCTCCAGAGCGATGGCATACAGCACGTTCGCGAGCGTGTCGCCGGGCGCCTTTGCCACGGCTCTTTCGGCCTGGTCGAGCGCGCGTCCCCACTTCGCCTCCTTCGCGGAGGTCAGGGACTTTTGCATCCATTCATCGGCCGTGGGTTCCGGCCCGCAGGCAGTCAGCAGGAAAGCCGCGCAGACGGCGGCGAAACAAAGTATTTGAAGCGATTTCATCGGCGGTGGATCTCCTTTTCTTACATCCATTTTAATGTAGCCCTTTTTTCCGTTTTTTCCAGTCGATTTAAAGAAAAAAATGAAGGAAAAAGACGTGTGCGCGAAAGGACGGGGAAAGAAAGAGGACGGCCAGGCATTCCGGTCACTTGCCGTCCCTGTTTTTCGGAAAGAAAAACTCCACGAATATGATCAGGAGGATGACAATGCCGAAAGCGATCGTCTGATAATTATGCCGGATAAAAAAAAGGAGGCTTATGAGGATGGCAGCCAGCAGAACGGCTTTGATGGCAGAGCGAAGATATACGTTCATCTTTTCAGGCGGGAAAAGCGGATTTGTCCCGTGAATCGGTCCGGGGCGTTTCCCCTGTTCCGGAGACGGGGAGAATTATAATTGGCCGGAGACGGGCTTGCCGTCCAGAACATCGCGGATGGCCTTCGTGAGCTTCGGCAGACGGTGCGGCTTGGCGATGAACCCGGCGGCGCCGTTGTCGAGGAGGTCCTGCACGGCCCCCTCCTGCACGAATCCGCTGGACAGCAGGATCTTCGCGTTCGGGTCGATGGCGCGGATCTGGTAGAACGTGCCGTGGCCGCCGAGGCGGGGCATGACCATGTCGAGCAGGACCAGGGCGATCTGGCCGGGGTTGTCGCGGTAGATGGAGACGGCGTCCTCGCCGTTCTCGGCGAGGAGGACGGAGTATCCAAGGTTCTGCAACGCCTCGATCAGGAAATCCCACACGGTCTCCTGATCGTCCACGATCAACAGGGTTTCGGTGCCTCTCGGCAATGCCTCTAATTCAGTCATCGGTTGTCCTTCCCGGGAAAAAAATATTCATATTATTATACCGAAAAACCGGGCGAAAAACAAGAGCAAAAACGAAAAAAACGGAAAAAAAGCGGATTTTTCTGAAGTTTTTCTGACAGGCGGCCGTGAAGGAACGGAGACATGTTCGCCTCAGGATGGCGGATTCGTTGCCCGGATAATCCGGGACGGAACGAAAAACAATTGCTTGTGCCGGAAATCCGGTCACTCTTGCGCCGGAAATCCGGTCACTTGCGCCAGAAGGACGGCAGGAAGAGCACGAGGATCGTGAAGAGCTCCAGGCGTCCGATGATCATTTCGAACGCGGAGAGGAGTTTTGCCGCCGGGTTGAGCCAGTCGAAGTGGCCCCAGCCCTCCGGTCCGATCTGGCCGACGCCGGGGCCGACGTTACTGAGGCTGGTGATGGAGATCGACAGGGCGGATTCCCAGGTGGATTCCGGGCAGACGAGCGGAATCAGCAGGGCGAAAAGGATGATGACGCCGATGTAGGCGGTGAAGAACGCGACGGTCTTCTGGATGGCAGGCGCTTTCATGCGGATGTCGTTCAGGTAGACGCCGGTCACGAGCTGCGGGAAGATGTTGTGCTTGACTTCGGTCAGGCTCTGCCGCCAGACGAGCAGGGCGCGGACGCATTTGAGTCCGCCCGCGGTCGAACCGCCGCAGCCGCCGATCACGGAGATGCCCACGAGCAGCGCGGGCCCGATGGAGGGCCAGGCGCAGTAGTTGTCAACGCTCGTAAACCCGGTCGAGGTCATGAAGGAAGTCACCTGGAATGCGGCGTCGCGGAACGCCCGCCCGACGACGAGCATGGACGAGCCGAAGCCCTGGTCCGCGCCGACGCGGTACGCTTCTCCCTGGAACAGCAGCGCGACCGCGATGATGCAGCTGACGCCGGCGAGGATCGAGGCGTACACGCGGAACTCCTCGTCGCGGAAATACGACAGGCGTTTGCCCGACAGGAACCGCACGTGCAGATAGAAGTTGACGCCGGAGATGAACATGAAGAACATGACGATCAGGGTAATCGGCGTGCTGTGGAACGCCGTGATGCTGTCCTGACGCGTGCAGAACCCGCCCGTCGAGATCGTCGTAAAGGAATTGCAGACGGCTTCGAATTTTCCCATGCCGGCAAAATGGAGCAGCAGGGCCTCGCAGGCCGTGATCCCGAGGTAGATGATCCACAGGATCTTCGCGGAGGAGGTGATGCGCGGGGCGATCTGGGTGTCGGAAGATTTCAGCCCGGGCGTCTCCGCGTTGTAGAGCATCTGGCCGCCGCGGTTGAATATCGGCAGGACCGCCAGCGCGAGCACCACGATCCCCATGCCGCCCAGCCACGATTCCAGCGCGCGCCAGAAGACGATGCCGTGCGGCAGGTTCTCCACGCCCTCCGGCAGCACGGATCCGTTCATCAGGCGGTATCCGCGGTGGATCAGAGACGCGCTGGTCGTCGTGAACCCGGAGATGGATTCGAAGACGGCGTCGTACCACGGCATCCCCGTGAAAAAGAACGGCAGGCCGCCCAGGACCGATGCCGCGAGCCATCCGAACGCCGCGACCGCGTAGCCTTCGCGGAGCCCGGCCTTGAAGTGGTGTTCCGTGCGGGGACGGAATGCGATGCACCCTGCGGCGCCGGCGGAGAGGGTGGACGCGGCGCAGAGCAGGAGCGTGCGGACGTCGGCCGCGGAGTCGTGGCAGAAGAACCCGACGAAGCCGGAAACGGTCTCCATGAGCCCGACCGCGGCGGAGATCACGCAGATGAAGAAAAGGATGAGCCTGTGGTTCATAGGACGGGGGCGCCGGGGTTATTTCGAGGGGAAGATCCTGTCGATCGTGCGCATGGTGTCCCGCGTAACGACCGCGACCACGATGTCGCCTTCGACCAGGACCGTGTCCCCGGCGGGTGCGAAGATCTCGCTGCCGCGGAAGACCAGCGCCAGAACGAGACTGGCGGGAAGCCCGGCGGCGGAAATGGCTTTTCCGCAGAGGGGGGAGCTGCCGGTGATGCGGAACTCGGAGATGGCGGCCTTCAGGCTCTGGAGCTGAACGTCGACGCGCTTGTTGCCGCCCTCCAGGAGGCGCAGCACGGAGTTCGCGGCGACCAGCGTGGCGCTGAACGCGCAGTCGATGGGGCCCAATTCGCGGGCGATGCGGATGTATTCGGGGCGGTGCGTCAGGCTGATGACCTTCTTCGCTCCGAGGCGCTTGGCGATGATGCACGAGAGGATGTTCTCCTCGTCGTCCTGGCCCACGCTGACGAAGACATCGGAGGATGCGATCCCGGCGTCCTCCAGCAGGGATTCGTCGGTCGGGTCGCCCTGCAGGACCATGATCCCGGGCGGGATCTCGTCCTGGATGCGTTCGCCGGTCTTTTCGTCGCGCACGATCATGCGGACGCCGAACCCGAGCTCGCGCGCCCTGCGCGCCACGATCACGCTGGCGTCGTCATCGCCGGAGACGATGATCCGCGACGGTTTTCCTGCGTTTTCGGGCGTTGCCCAGTCCACGAACGCGTCGATGTCGTTCCTGCGTCCGGCCACGTACACGCGGTCGCCCGGGATGAGCAGGGTGTCGCCGTGCGGGATGAGCAGCTGGCGGTCGCGGACGAGCGCTGCGAAACGGATCTTGCGGAGGAGTTCCGGGCCGGGGATGTCGCGGATGCGGACGCCCTGGAGGATGCTGGAACGCGTGATCTCGAGCACGAGCATGGCGGCGTCCGGGTTCGTAAACGTGATGGATTCGAGCGTGATCGGGCTCGTGAGGACCGCCAGGATCTTTTCGGCGGATTCCTCGGGCGAGGAGAACGTGCGCCAGAGCCCGTAGGTCGCCGGGCTGATGCCGTCGTCCTCGGAGAAACAGTCGTTGCTGTACAGGCGGCAGACGGTATGCTTGACCCCGAGCTTGTTTGCGATCTCGCAGGCGAGGATGTTCGCCGCCTCGTCCCCGCTTACGGCGAGGACTGCGTCCGCGGTCTCCGCGCCTGCCTGCTTCATCGTCCGGACGCTGGAGCAGCTGCCGGCAATGGTCATGGCGTCGAATTTGTCGGATACACGGGCGAGTTTATCGGCGTCGCTGTCGACGACCACGACGTCGTGGTCCTCTTCGCTGAGCGCGGATGCCAGAAGCCGGCCGAGTTCACCCGCTCCGATCACGATGATGTTCATAAATGCTCTCCCCCGGCGCCGGCGGAGTCCGCTGCAGGTTTGCTTTCCTGCCTGCCGGGGACGCCGTTTCCCGTCTGGCCGGGCAACCGTTTGTCAAGTGAAGTCGAATTCCGTTTCAAAAAGCTCCGCCAGTTTTTTGCCGAGCTCTTCCTCTTTTTCCCCGGTCACGGCGATCGTGACTTCCTCGCCCTTCTGAAGCCCCATGGTGAGCAGGTCGAGGATGCTGGTGAGCTTGGATGCCCCGCGGGGGCCGGTGATCAGGATCTCATGCGAAGCGGCATACGGCTCCGCGGCGAACATGATGACGCTGGACGGACGGCAGTGGATGCCGGCCTTGTTGCGGATTACGACGGTTTGCTGATACATGCGTATGCTTTCGGGGGGTTAATAGAACCACACGGCGCTGTTGATGGCTTTCTGCGTCCAGACGGACATGATGCCCTGTTCGCGGAAATACCGGTTTCCCCAGCCCTGCAGGATGCCCTCGTCGTCGAAGAGGAACGGCGTGCATTCGTCCTGGGTGACCAGTCCGTCGTACCACTTGGGACTGGTGTAGTAGAACCAGTAGTTGTCCGTGCTGTACAGTTCCTTGTTGAGCGGCTCTCCGGCGATCTCGGCGACCTGTTCCCTGGTCATGCCGACCCGGATGTCCGCCAGCTTGCCGCGCTGGTGCATCGCCTGGAAATAGCCGCAGGAAGCGGACAGCGCGGCCAGGGCGGCGCAGACGACGATCAGGATCGTATGTCGGATCATTTCCGTTTCCTTTCGGGGCAGGTGAAAAAACAGTGCGCTGGTCATGTGTTAAAAAGACTTAATACAATATACTGCGAAAAATACGTTTTGTCAAGCGTCTTCCGCCAAAAAGCCGCCCGCATCCGACCCGAAAAGCCTCAGCATCGGCTCCGGCGGCGCGCATTTGCAGCGGACCGGCTCCCCGGAGCCGGGGTCCGTGAATTTGAGACGCCACGCATGAAGCGCCTGCGTCGGCAGCACCAGCGCCGCGCGGTCCGCGTCCGTCATGGCGTCCTCCGTGAACCGCAGGAAGATCGTGTCGTCCGGGCCGTAGAGCTTGTCGCCGACCAGAGGAAATCCGCAGGAACACAGCGTCGCCCGGATCTGGTGCAGGCGGCCGGTGTGCGGACGGCATTCGACGAGGCTGAAGCCGCCGCAGGTTTTCAAACAGGCGAACTCCGTGCTGCACGGTTCGGCGTCCTCCGTGCCGGGATCGGCCTCCGTGAACCGCCGTTTCTTCCGCACCGGGGACCCAGGATCGGCCGACAGCCAGCCGTCCTTCACGGCCGTCCCGGCGGGGAACGCGCCGAAGACGGCGGCCAGGTATGTTTTCTCCACCCGGCGCGACGCGAAGAGGCCGCTCAGGAGACCCGCCGTAGCGGGATCCTTCGCGAATACGACCAGTCCCGACGTCTCCCGGTCCAGGCGGTTTACGGCGAAGAGCTCCCCGTAGCGCTCCTTCATCAGCATCAGCAGGGTGTTCCGGAAATAGCAGCCGGACGGGTGGACCGGCAGGCAGCCCGACTTCGACACGACCAGGAAACCGGGGCGTTCCAGCACGACCGAATACGTCGGATCGACTTCCGGTTCGGCGATCCCCTGCACATCGAACGTGACGACGTCGCCTGCGTGGAGGCGGCGTGACGCCCGCACCCGGATGCCGTTGACTGCGATCCGTCCCGCGCGGATGATCGACTGCCAGCCGGTCCGGGACTGGTAGGTGAAACGCTCCGCGAGAAAAAGGTCCAGACGGACGCCTTCCAGCTCCGGTCCGGCGGTCGTGCTGATGGTGCGTTCCTGCATGATGCCGATAAAAAAAAGGGGTTTTTTCGGGTTCGGGATAGATTTTTTTGATTCTTATGCTATAATATAGCACCGCATGTATTTTTTCAAAGTGCAAGAGACCGTAAAATGTTTGAAAATTTATCCGATAAGTTCCAGGAAGTCTTCCGCAAGCTCCGCGGCCAGACGACCATTTCCGAATCCAATATTGCCGAATCCATGCAGGACGTCCGCGACGCCCTGATCGACGCCGACGTCAACGTCGAGATCGCCGATGAGTTTGTCTCCGAAGTCCGCCAGGCCTGTCTCGGCGAGGCCGTCGTGAAGAGCGTCACGCCCGGCCAGCAGGCGGTCAAGATCGTCCACGACAAGCTCGTCGAACTCATGGGGTCCGCCGAAGCTGACCTCAATACCGGCGCGCATCCGAACATCATCCTCATGGTCGGCCTCCACGGCTCCGGCAAGACGACCACCAGCGCCAAGCTCGCTTTGCACCTCAAGAACAAGGGCAGGAAGGTCCTCCTCGCGGCTTGCGACGTGTACCGTCCCGCCGCCATCGAACAGCTGAAAGTGCTCGGCGGCGAGATCGGCGTCCCGGTCTATGCGGAGGAAGGTGTCGGGGACGTCCCCGGTATCGCGCTCCGTGCGCTTGACCGTGCACGCGCCGACAATGCCGATTTCCTGATCATCGATACCGCCGGCCGCCTCCAGATCGACACGGCCATGGTGCAGGAGCTCGTGATGGTGTCCAGCGTCACGCAGGCGGGCGAAATCCTGCTCGTGGCGGACGCAGCCCTCGGCCAGCAGGCCGTCTCCGTGGCGCGCCATTTCAACGACGCCCTCCACATCACCGGCATCGTGCTGACCAAGCTCGACGGCGATGCGCGCGGCGGCGCGGCCCTCTCAATCCGCAAGGTCACGGGATGCCCCGTCAAGTTCACCGGTTCCGGCGAGAAGATGGAGGACCTCGATGTCTTCCACCCCGACCGCATGGCGTCGCGCATCCTCGGCATGGGCGATGTGGTCTCGCTGGTGGAGCGCGCGGTGGAGAAGATCGACCAGGAGGAAGCGGCGAAGTTCGAGGAGAAGATCCGCAAGAACACGTTCGACTTCGACGACTTCCTGGGGCAGCTTCGCCAGATGACGCGACTCGGCGGCCTCGAAGCCATCCTGAAATTCCTGCCCGGCGGCGACAAGCTGTCCGGGATCGCAGAGCTGGCGCCCTCGAAATTCACGGGCATGGAGGCCATCATCCTCTCCATGACCAAATATGAGCGTGCCAATGCCGAACAGATCGACATGTCCCGGCGCCGCCGCATCGCGAAGGGCTCCGGTCGTTCCGTCGAGGAGGTCTCCCAGCTCATCAAGCAGTTCCTCCTCATGAAGAAGGTCATGAAGAACAACAGCCTGCTCGACCGGATGGCCGGCGGCATGCGCGGCGGATTCGGCGGCGGATTCGGTGGCGGATTCGGCGGCATGGGCGGCATGGGCGGCATGGGCGGCGGCTTCCGCATGCGCGGGAGCAACTACACCCCGCCGAAGAAGAAGCGCCGCAAGAAATAAGCCGTCCGGGAGCGATCGATCATGAGTCAGGAAAAACCGCTTGTCTGGATCATGTCCGGCGAATCGTCCGGCGACCTTTACGGCGCCCGCATCGCGCAGGAAGTGATGAAACAATGCCCGGGGGCCGTCGTGCGCGGCATGGGCGGCCACCGCATGCGCGAAGCCGGCGTGGATCTCTTCGTGGACTCCTCGGAGCTGGGTGTGGTCGGCCTCATCGAGGTGCTGGAGAAGATCGGCACGTTCATCCGCATTTTCTTCCAGTGCATCGAACTGGCGAAGAAGGAACGCCCCGACGTCGTGATGGTGATCGACAATCCCGGGTTCAATATCCGCCTCGCGAAACAGCTCTGGAAGCTCGGTATCCCGGTCGTCTGGTTCATCAGCCCGCAGGTCTGGGTCTGGCGAAAATCCAACATCCCGCGCATCGCGAAATACTGCCGCAAGCTCATCGTGATCTTCCCGTTCGAGACCGAGGTCTGGGCCGGTTCCGGCCTCGAGACGCATTTCGGGGGGCATCCGCTCATCGAGATCATCCGCGAGCGTACCGACCCGACTCTGAAACGCGACCCGAACCATATCCTGATCCTGCCGGGCAGCCGCGGCAGCGAGACGTCGCGCCTGCTGGAGCCTTTCCTGAAGACCGTGCTGATCCTGCACAAACGCCATCCCGAGCTCCACTTCACGATCTCCCTGCCGAGGGAGAAGACATACCAGGACGTCATGGCGGGGCTGGACAGTTTTACGCGGAAGCATCCCGAGATGCAGGATGTGAGGATCGAAGTCTCGCAGGGCCAGACGGCCCGTGCCATGCAGGTCTGCTCCACCGGGCTGGCCGCCTCCGGGACCGTCACCGTCGAATGCGCCATCGCGGGGCTTCCTCTCGTCGTGGCGTACCGGCTCAACTACATCACGTTCATCCTGGCCATCATCGTCATCCGGAAACTTTTCCGAAACGCCTTTACGATGGTCGACATCATCCTCAACCGGAAGACGTTCGAGGAGTTCCTCCAGTTCCAGGTCAGGCCGGCCGTGCTGGCCGACGCCATGGAGCGCATCCTGCCCGGCGGTTCCCGCAGGGCCGAGGTCGAACGGGATATGGAGGAGCTCAGACAGATGCTCGCGCCCGGTTCGGAAAACGCCACGGCAAACGCCGCAAAGTACCTACTCTCCACGATCGGAAGCTGAACGTTCCTGCGTCTGGGGTTGGGGCGCCGCTCCCGGCTGGACATCCTGTTGAGTTTGCTCCACGCGATTGGAAGCCGGACGTTCCTGCGGGCGTGCCGCCGCTCCCGGCTGGCCGCCCTGCATCGTTCCCCCGCGTCCGATTCCGCCCGGCGACTGTTCGCCGCGGCTGCCCGTTGCCCGGTTCGGCGCGAACGGGCGCATCACGCCTCCCGCCGGCGGCATGAATCCTCCTCCCGAACCGCGTCCGATCCTCTCCTGCCAGGCTCCGTTCTGCTGGCCGCCCTGGTTCCGCGTGCGGGCCCGTTGCTGCTGCGGGATGGGATTCGGGTTCAGCCGTCCCGGTCCCGGCTGACGTCCGGCCTGTACGAACTGGCGTCTCGCGCTTGTGATCGGCATCGCGGAACCCGTCTTCGACCACAACTGCCCCAGTTCATTCAGGAATTCCTCCTGTTTGTCTCCGTGGTAGTCGTCCAGCTCGTCCCTGATTTTCAGCGCCAGTTCCTCGTATTGCCGTCCGGCCTGGTTGCGGGCGGGCGGGTTCTGCATGCGCGTCAGGGCTCCGATCATCTGTTCCAGCTGTTCCAGCTGCATGGCGAGCAGGGTCTCCTTCACTTCGTCCGGGGCGTCCGGGCTGCGGTACAGGATTTCCAGCATGCCCTGGAGCCGCGCCTCCTCCTTGCGCGCGGCGGCCTGGTCCCCGCTCCGGCGCAACTGGGCGATATGGGCGTTGTAGAGTTCCACGGCGGCCGAGGCGACTTCAGGCGTGTTCGGGAATCCCGCGAGCAGGCGGTCGGCCAGCGTCAACGCCTGCTCAAGCGACTGCCTGTCCTGCGGCGTGAACCGTCCCGGCGTGTTCAGTTTCCGGCTCGTCAGGTCGACGAATGCCAGGGGGAACTCCATGCGGTCCGGATACTGTTTCGCGAGTCTTTCGAGCAGGACGGACGGATTCTGCGGGATGTCGCCGATCCGCACCTCGGAGACCGCAAACTGCGGCTGCGTCTCCAGCAGCAGGGCGTACTGGTAGAGGCATTCGGGATCGTTCCGGTTCTGCGACAGAAGCGAACGAAGCAGCTCGAACGCCTCGTCGTATTCTCCCAGGGACTGGTGGGCGCGGACCGCCTCGATGGATCCCGGATATGCGTAGACGACCTGATGCGAGGTCAGATCGGCCTGGACGGTCTTTCCCTCCTGGCGGAGCGCGGCGGCGAGCTGGTTCAGCGTGCCGCCGTCGGGTTGAAGCTCGTACGCGCGGCGGAAGGCATTTTCCGCCAGCGGGTAATTGCCGGACCGCATGGCGGCCGTCCCGATCATCAGGTTCATCTCCGCGATCTCCGACTGCGGCAGGTTCCGCTGCTCGGCGATGTCCTGGTAATACGGCATCAGGCGGGAGAGCAGTTCGCTTCCGCTTGAGGTCGGGGTGCGGTGTTCGATATGGGCGAAGATGTCGGACAGTGCGGCGTTTGCCGCGGCGGCGTTTTTTTCGGCCAGTTTCAGCGCGGAGTTGGTACGGATGAAGCCGATCGTCACTGCGGCGGCGAATGCGAGGATCGCGGTCATCGCCAGCAGGCTCAACGCCGCTACGGCGGGCTTGCGCTGCGCCCACAGGCGGAATCGCCGGAACACCGAGGTGTCCGCCGCCGAAACCGGTTCGTGATGCAGGAAATGCTCCAGGTCCTCGGCGGCTTTTTCCATGCTCGGATAACGTGCCGCCGGGTCGAAGCCGATGCAGCGGTTGATGATCGCCGCCAGGTCGGGTTCGGAACATTGCAGCGGGGGGAGCGGCGCGGAGCAGATGCGGTCGATCAGCTTCCGCGGGTTCTGTTCCTGCAGGACCGGAGCCTGCGTGACGAGCTCGTAGAGCGTCACGCCGAATGAATACTGGTCCCCGGCGAAGGAGTTGATCCCGTGCTTGAGGCGTTCCGGCGCCATGTAGCGCAGCGTCCCGCTCCGCATGCCGGGGCGGCCCTGTTCCCCGGCGTCCTTCATCACGAACGCCAGACCGAAGTCGCCGATATGGATCTCGCCGCGGTTGTCCAGCAGGAGGTTCGCCGGTTTCACGTCGCAGTGCAGGACGCCGCAGCTGTGGGCGTACGAGAGCGCCCGGGCGGCCTGAAGGCCCAGTCGTGCGACTTCCCGCGGTGCGCATGTTTCATAATGGTTCAGCCCGGTGCCGTTGATGAGCTCCATGGCGTAATAGCACCGGTCGGCGCTGACGCCCGCGTTGTAGATCTTCACGATGTTCGGGTGGTGCAGCATCGCGATGACGCGCGCCTCATTCTCGAACTGCTCCCGCTGCGCCGGGTCGGACGTCAGCGACCGGGAAAGCACCTTCACGGCGACTTTCCGGTTCAGCGAGATCTGGACGGCCTCGAAGACTTCGCCCATGCCTCCGGTTCCGATCTTCCGGACCAGGCGGTAGTCCGTCCCCTGCAGGTCCGGGGATTCCCCACCCGGAACAGAGCGGTTCCGGCGGTTTTCGGCCGCGCAGTCCTCCATCTTCATCATCGTCGGCAGGAGGTCCAGGAGGCGGTCCTCGTGCTCGGGATAACGCCGTGCGAATTCTTCGATGTCCGGGGCAGTCCCGCTCCGGGACATCTCGAAGTACGATTCGACCAGGTCTTCGAATGTCGTGTCGTCGTTCACGGGCGGAACTCGGTGAATTCGATCAGCTGTTTTTTCAGGTGCTCCAGCGCGCGGACATACCGGATGCTCGCCGCTTTCTGCGTCAGGTGCAGGGCCTCCGCGCATTCCGAATTGCTCATGCCGTCGAAATGCCGGAGCTCCAGGATTTCCCGGTCATTGTCCGGCAGGGACTCCATCGTTTTCCGGACAAGCTCGTAACGGTCCTGGCGGGCGAGCTGCGTCAGCGGCCCGGTCACGGTGTCGGCGAACATGTTCCAGTCCAGTCCCGGCGAGGAGACGCTTCCCCCGTCAGCGATTTCCTGTTCGCGGTAGGCATCCCGTTTCCGGCTCTGCAGATTTTTCCGTTCCAGGTCCGCGATGGTTTGGAAAAGGAGCCTCCGCAGTTTGCAGTAGGTCGGGATGTCCGGGCGTTTCTGCATGAAATCGATCTTGCGGCAGGCCGCCGACAACGTTTCCTGCACGACGTCTTCCGGCGAAAAACGCCGGGCGAGCACGGGATTCAGGTTGCGCCGTGCCAGGGCAAGCAGCCGGTCGCGATGCTCCAGCAGATCAGGGGCAACGGGATTGCTTTCTTCTTCGTCTCGCCTGTCCATAACGGGAAATCCTCTGTTGGGAAAAAGGTATTGCACAATGTTCTGTGATACTATAATTCCTTTTGGCGGAAAGTCAAACAAAAAACTCCCGGACCTTTTCGGAACCGGGAGTTTTTTCTGCCAGAAACAGGGAGGAATCGTCATCCTCATCTTGCCTGGGGACCGCGGGGCTGAGCGCCAGCCTGGGGTCTCATGCCGAATCCGAAACCGAATCCGCGCTGAGCGCCGGGCTGGGCAGCCTGGGGGCCACGGGGCTGAGCGCCGGGCTGGGCTGCCTGGGGGCCACGGGGCTGAATCGCCTGGGGGCCTGCCTGGGGGCCACGGGGCTGAGCGCCGGGCTGGGCAGCCTGGGGGCCACGGGGCTGAATCGCCTGGGGGCCACGGGGCTGAGCGCCGGGCTGGGCTGCCTGGGGGCCACGGGGCTGAGCGCCGGGCTGGGCAGCCTGGGGACCACGGGGCTGAATCGCCTGGGGGCCTGCCTGGGGGCCACGGGGCTGAATCGCCTGGGGGCCTGCCTGGGGGCCACGGGGCTGAGCGCCAGCCTGGGGTCTCATGCCGAATCCGAACCCGAATCCGCGCTGAGCGCCACCGGCCTGCTGGCCGCCGCGCTGATTGCCTCTGCCGGCCCTCTGCTGCTGACGACCGCCCTGCGGCGCGGCTCCGAAACCCTGCTGGCCGCCGCGCTGATTGCCTCTGCCGGCCCTCTGCTGCTGACGACCGCCCTGCGGCGCGGCTCCGAAACCCTGCTGTCCGCCGCGCTGATTGCCTCTGCCGGCCCTCTGCTGCTGACGACCGCCCTGCGGTGCGGCTCCGAAACCCTGCTGGCCACCGCGCTGGTTGCCTCTGCCGGCCCTCTGCTGCTGACGACCGCCCTGCGGTGCGGCTCCGAAACCCTGCTGGCCGCCGCGCTGATTGCCTCTGCCGGCCCTCTGCTGCTGACGACCGCCCTGCGGTGCGGCTCCGAAACCCTGCTGGCCGCCGCGCTGATTGCCTCTGCCGGCCCTCTGCTGCTGACGACCGCCCTGTGGTGCAAACCCGAATCCGCCGCGCGGAGCAGCCTGCGGTCCCATGCCGAATCCGAATCCGCCGCGCGGAGCAGCCTGCGGTCCCATGCCGAACCCGAATCCGCCGCGCGGAGCAGCCTGCGGTCCCATGCCGAACCCGAATCCGCTGCGCGGAGCAGCCTGCGGTCCCATGCCGAACCCGAATCCTGGCTGAGCGCCGCCGCGCGGACCCGGCTGGAAAGCTCCGGGCTGTTGTCCGCCGGGGAATCCCTGGGCATTCACGAAGCCGGCTGTTCCGATCCCGGCGAGGAGTATTCCGGCGACTGCGAATGTAAGAATTTTGTTCATAGTAGCCTCCTTATGTATCGTTTACGGTTTGCTGTTCTATTTCATCGGGCTGTTGTCCCGCCACTTTAAAGAACGCGTCTTTCCCGCCGATTCAACGCCCCGCATCAATTGTTTTTTTGAAATTCATTGATGTATCGACGGGAAAGACACACGGGTAAGAACGTGTTTTTTTCGTCGATTCTACATGTTCTTTTTTGATTTTTTCATTTTTTTTCGATCATGCCGCGTTTTCGGGGAGAAAACGGTCACGCGATGAGCATTCGGCAGCGTGTTTCGATCCAGCTGTCGATACGGTTCAGCGCGGTTTCGTCGATCTCCGGCCACGGTGCATCGGCTTCGACAGCGCATTGGAACAGCGGCGGGATCAGTTCGGGGTATGGCGCGGCGCCGGAGAGAAATCCGTGTTCGCGCAGGACGGCGAGACGTGCGAGCATGAGCGGGATTTTCGGAGAGAGGGTGCGTTCCATCCGGGTCAGCATCACGGAGAACGCCTGCCAGGCCAACGGCATTTCGAGCATGGGCTGCGCCCTGCGGAGTGTTTCCGCGGCGAAATTGCATGCGGCGAGGTAGCAGTCCATGGACTGCGCGATGCCGTCGTGGGAGGCGGTCAGGTCCATGGAAACGAGCGACGGCATGGAGTCCGCCCGGCGCGCGGGTCGGAATTCGAGGAGGAATTCGCGGAAAACGTCCGCCGTCGGGAACTGTTTTTTTCCGATGGAGCGGGCGCCTTTCAGGACGAAATCGAGCCGTCCGTGGTCCACGCTGATCCCGGCGACCACGAGGCTGGTGTCGCGGAACGGCGTCTTGCGGAGGATCATATACCGGGTTTTGAAACTTCCCGCGCTCATTCCATGCGTTCTTGGAGTTCCTGGAGGTATGCGACGGCATCGCGTGTGCGTGCGTAGGCGAGGGGACGGTTTCCGGCGTGGTCGATGTCATTCGGGTCCGCGCCGTGTTCGACCAGGTATTTCATGATCGGCACGTTTCCGGTCTCGGCGGCCCAGAAGAGCGGTTTCTTGCCGTCCGCGATGAGGCTGTTGCGCGCAAGGAGTTCGTGGAACCCCTCGATATTGACATGTTTCATGGCCCTGTAGATGCGGTTTACGCTCGAATTCAGCGGAAGGTCGCGATCGACCAGCGCCTTTACGATCTTCATGTCGTCGGCATAGATGGCGTGCTTCATGGCGGCGAGCCCGATGGCGGTGGCTTCATTATAGCGGTTGAAGATCGTGTATTCGATCTCGACGGGGCCGGCATGGATGGCCTGGTTCCCGGCGAATTTTTCGATGCGGTCGAGCAGGTAGAGGGCCGTGTCGGTGTTGCCGTGGTCGATGGCGAGGAAGAGCGGCGTGTCGCCCTTGCTGCTGAACGAGAAGTCCGGCGCGCCGTTCTCAATCAGACATTTTACGATCTCGGGCGAGGACTGTTTCGCCATCGCGCCGAACATCACGACATTGCGGTCCTGGTCGTCGCGCGCATTGAGGTCGGCCCCGGCGTCGACGAGGATCCTGACATTCTGAAGCATTCCGAGGCGGGCCGCCTCCATGACGGGGGTTTTGCCGATGCGGCCTTTCGCGTTGATGTCCGCGCCTCCGACGATGAGCGTGCGCAGGAGCGCCGGATCGGGTTCGCCCGCGGCGTAATGGATCGCGCGGACGCCGTTTTCGTCTTTTGCGTTCGGGTCGGCCTTGGACGCCAGAAGCGCGGAGACGCGCGGCACGTCGGAGAGCGCGACAGCCGTCATGAGCGGGGTGCGTCCGGTCTCCGGGTCGATGAAATTCGGATCGGTGTATGAAAGAGCCTGGTAGAGCGGGGCGAGGTCTTCCTCGGGACAGAAGACCTGTGCCATGAGTTCGCGCTGGCCGTCGGAAAGCGTCTTCGGACGCGAGGTCGTCGAGCAGGAGACGGCGGCAAGCAGCGTCAGCACGGCCATAAATGCCGCCAGGGCCTTGCCCGCGCCGCTTTTCTTTGAGGTCGCGCGAAGCTGTCCGCAGGCGGCCGTGGCGGAGGCGCCCTTTTCGACCCGGACGGTCACGGGCACGTGCAGGGTCTTCAAAGCGTTTTCGAAGCGTTTGACAGCCTCGCGGGAAGGACGTTCGAACGCCCCGCGCGCTTTGTTGTAGGGGATGAGGTTGACCTTCGCGTTTGCGTCCGCGGCGAGGCGGGCGAATTTGCGCGCCGTTTCCGGGGAGTCGTTGATGCCGGCGAGGAGGACGTATTCGATGGTGAGCAGGCGTCCCGTGGCCTCGCGGTGTTCCCGGCAGGCGGCGAGGATCTCGCGGATGTCGCGGCGGAACTTCGTGGGGATGAGCATCGCGCGCGTCTTGTCATCGGGGGCGTGGAGCGAGAGCGCCAGGTTCCACTGCTTTCGGAGTTCCGTCAGCGCCCGGATTCCGGGAGTCCAGCCGCTGGTGGAGATGGTGACGCGGCGCTGGGCGAGCGCAACGCCGTCCGGGTTCGTGATGACGTTCAGTGCCGAGACGAGGTTGTCGAAGTTCAGCAGCGGTTCGCCGATGCCCATCATGACCACGTTGTCGGGCGACTGGCCGAGCTTGCGGCAGAGCAGGAAATACTGTTCGACGATCTCTCCGGCGGCCAGGTTGCGCGTGAGCCCGTCCGCGCCGCTGGAACAGAAGACGCAGGAGACGGGGCAGCCGACCTGGGAGCTCAGGCAGAACGTCATGCGTCCGTCTTCCGCTGGGATACGGGCGCATTCGATGGTCTCGCCGTCGTGGAGCCGGAGCAGATACTTTGCGGATCCGTCGTCGGCGGGGTATTCCGCCTCGATCGCGACGGACGGGCACAGGAAGGCTTCCGAAAGGGCTTCCTTCGCGGCGGCGGAAAGGTTGGTCATGAGCGCCGGATCGACGATCCATTTCTTCACGATCCAGTCGTAGACCTGGTTTGCGCGGTATGCGGGCTGTCCGGCGGCCTTCAACGCCGCGGCGATCTCCTCCTTTGTGGCGGTCGCCAGGAAGGGTTTCGCTTCATTCATAGTCATATTCGTCGTCATCGGAAAGCTCCTTTTTGAGGGAAACGCCTTTGTAGATATACAAATGTTCATGCCTGTACTCGCAGTCGTAGAGGCGGGTCCAGGTGCGCGTGTAGTGCGAGGGGACGTCCGCGGTCAGCACGTAGGCCGGGTCCACGTCCGCCGGTATCTTGTCGCTGGCGAGCGTACGGATCGGAAGCCCGATGTAGCATCCTTCGGAATAAAGCCCCATGATGGCCGGGTCCTTGTAGAGCATCACCGGGGCGGCGCCGGAGGCGATATCGTCCTTCAACGCCGTCAGGACGCCCGCCGCCATGTCCTCCTTGCTCCGGTTCATGCTCCGCACCGTGTTGATCACGGACCAGTAGAGCAGCATGAACGACGCAAACACGAAGAGATAGGTCATCCAGACGGGACGGCGCATGCGGATGAGCAGGACCGCGGCGGCCGCCGCCGCAACGGAAAGCACGATCTCGGCAGTCATCAGCATGGTGACCGCCGGTTTCTCGGGCGGCAGTTCGACTCCGATCGCAAACTTCGCGAACACATCCTGCGGCAGGATCAGGTAGGCCGCGGCCGCCGCTCCGGCCGCGAGCGCCAGCACCGCCAGCAGCATGAAGAGGCCGAAGAACTTCCCGGCATAGCGCCGCACCAGGATCCAGTAGTTGCAGGCCGCCAGCACGGATGCGACCGGCAGCAGATAGAACAGGTCGCGCGGTTTGGTCTGCGGATTGAACCAGATCATAAGCCCGAGCACCACGAACAGGATCCGGTGGTACTTGATGAGCAGGGGATTGCGTTCGATGGCGATCAGGGCGGGGCAGAACGGCGCCCACAGCATCAGCGTCCACGGGAAGAACCGGACGGCGGAGTCGAAGGGCCGGAGCGCGATGTCCTTGAAATACGTCAGGATGCGGAAATCGGACGCTTCGCGCGCGGGTTCGGGATTTGCCGCCAGCCAGTTCTGGATCGGCGTCAGCCACGCGAAGAAAAAGACCGCTGCCAGCAGGATCCCCGCGAGGAGTCCCGGCTTGCGCAGTTTCGACCATACCGTGAACGGTCTCTGCTGGAACGCCAGCGGCACGAGGAAATACAGGACCGCGGTGATGCCGTTTGTGTAGAACGCCAGGCTGCCGAAGAGCCCGACGGACAGCCATGCGGCGTTCCAGTGCGACCGGACGAACCCCAGGTAGAACCACATCATCCAGCCGGTATAGACGACCAGCGCGGACAGCATCTGCGGATAGCCCTCGGGCGCTTTCGTGCCGGTCAGGATCGTGGTCAGAACGATGGCCGCCGCCGCAGCTCCTGCCTGGCGGTTCGCCGCCCGCCCGCAAATCAGACCCGTCAGGAGCGCCAACAGACCCAGCGGCAGCAGGGACATGAACCGCAGGGAGAATTCGAGCGGCAGTCCGCAGTTGAGCAGCAGACGGACCATGGCGGGAAACAGGGGGAAGACCGTCTCGGGCAATGTCCCGTGCACGGTCACCAGGGTGTTCAGCCCGTTGAGCTCGTATGCCGCCGCGGCGTACTCGCCCTCCGTGGAGTACAGCTCGTTCGTCCCGATCTGCATGAGCGGGAAGGAAACGAGGAACACGACGGCGATCAGCAGTACGGTCCGCAGAACCGGAGGCTGTTTTTCTTCGTAAATGGCCATAAAAAAAGGCGAAAACCGTTTTATAGATGTTGAAAAAGAAAAAAGATGTAGTAAATTTACACCGTGAACCCCGTTAAGACAAATCAAAATCGGATTTTTCTGCAAAAACATGCAGGAAACATAGCAAGGAGGTTGCGCCATGAAAGCTGTTTCCGGGACGCTCATGCGTTCCATCGAGGCCGCCGCGATCCAGAGCGGACTGGTCGATTCGTGGTCGCTCATGAAACGCGCCGGCGAAGCGCTCGCGCGGGAGGCCGAGTCCTTCCGCGCCTGCGGCACGTTCTTCGCCGTGCTGGCCGGCAAGGGCAACAACGCAGGCGACGGGTTCGTCGCGGCGAAGTGTCTTTTCGAACGCGGCTGCCGCGTCAAGGTCTTCCATACATGCCCGGAGTCGGAGTTCAAGGGGGACGCGCTCCGCGCCTGGTCGGAGATGCCCGCGACCATCGAACGGAGCCGCGAGCTTCATGCCGTTGACCTGACGGGCGCGGTTGTGATCGATGCGCTCCTCGGCACCGGTTTCAGCGGCACGCTGCGGGAACCCTGGCTCCACTGGATCAACCTCGCAAACTACCTGAACCTCCCGGTCATCGCCGCCGATCTGCCGTCCGGACTCGACGCCGACGACGGCGGGGTGCGCGGCGGCGCGGCGGTGCGAGCCGATGTCACGGTCACGTTCGCCTTCCCGAAGACCGGCATGCTGACCGGGCGCGGCCCCGCTCTCTGCGGACGCATCCGTGTGATCGACATCGGGCTGCCGGACGAAACGGACGACGCGGTCACGCGGTTCGTGCCCTGCACCGGGCTGGCGGACGTGCGCCGCAACCTGAACCCGATCGAATTCGACACGTACAAGCAGAAACGCGGCCACGTGGCCGTCATCGGCGGCAGCCGCGACTATCCGTCCGCGCCGTTCCTGACGGCGGAGGCTGCGCTCCGGGCTGGAGCCGGGCTCGTGACCGTCTATGTGCCGTCCTCCATGGAGATCGTCTGCGCCCCGCCGAAGGCCCTGATCGTGAAACGTCTCCCGGACGACGGGAACGGCGTCTTTTCCGCACGCTCCGCCGATGCGCTGGACCTGCCGCCGAACGTTTCGGCGATCGCCGCCGGCATGGGCATGAACACCGCCGACGAGACCGTGCCGTTCCTGCGGAAACTGATGGCATCCGCGCAGTGCCCGCTGCTGCTGGACGCCGATGCGCTCAACCTGATTTCGAAGCATCCCGGTCTCCTGCATGAACTCGGCATGGCTACGGTCGTCACCCCGCACGAAGGCGAGATGAAGCGCCTTGAGACGGCGCTCGGGCTGAACTCCGGGCGGAGCCGCATCGAACGCGCCGAAGCCTTCGCGAAGTTCACAGCGCTTCACGTGGCCCTGAAGGGCGTTCGCACCGTCGTGATGTCTCCGAACGGCAACTGCGCGCTCAATCTGAGCGGGTCGCCCGTGCTGGCGACCGCAGGCAGCGGCGACATCCTTTCCGGCATCATCGCCGCGCTTGCGCCCGCCTCGGATTCGGTCTTCACGGCGGCGAAGGACGGCGTCTTCCTGCACGGCCTGCTCGGCGAACTCGATATCCCGCTCGCCGGGCGCGGCCTCATCGCCGACGACCTGCTGGCGCGCATCCCGGCGGCGTTCGACTACGTGCGGAAGGGGGGCATCTGACATGGCGTTCCCGATCGAGGACAAGCTTGTCATCGCGGTCGCCTCCAGCGCGCTTTTCCGCCTGGACGTCGCCGACGAGATCTACCGCAGCAAGGGGCTTTCCGCCTACCGCCAGTACCAGCGCGAACACGAGGACACGATCCTCGAGCCCGGCATCGCGTTTCCATTCATCCGGCGTTTCCTGAAGTTCAACGAACTCTTCCCGGACACGAAGCCGGTCGAGGTCGTGCTCCTCAGCCACAACGACCCGGACACCGGAAACCGCGTGCTCCGCTGCATCGACCATTACGGGCTCGACATCACGCGCTCGGCGTTCCTCACCGACGGGCATCCCGTGGACTACATCGACGCCTACAACGTCTCGCTCTTCCTCTCCGGCAACGAAACCGACGTGCGCGACGCCATCCGCAACGGGTTCGCCGCAGGCTACGTGCTGGACAGCAAGCTCAACGACGACGAAAACGACAACGAGCTCCGCGTGGCGTTCGACTTCGACGGCGTGCTCGCCGACGACAGCGCCGAACAGGTCTTCCAGAGCGGCGGCATCGACAAGTTCTGGAAATCCGAAACCAGCCAGTCGCGCGTTCCGCTCGGGCCCGGCCCGCTCGCCGACCTCTTCGCCAAGCTCAGCCGCCTGCACACCATGGAGGAGGACCGCCGGAGCGCCGACCCGAAGTACCACAGGTTCCTGCGCACCGCCATCGTCACGGCGCGCAACGGCCCGGCGCAATGGCGCCTCGCCACCACGCTCCGCGACTGGAACATCACAGTCGACCAGACGTTCACGCTCGGCGGCATGAACAAAAGCCGCATCCTGAAGCAGCTGCGTCCGCACATCTATTTCGACGACCAGTGGTCGCCCCACCTCGAATCCGCCAAGGAGTACACCCCCTCCGTGCACATCCCGTTCGGCTGTGCCGGCGAGTGCAGGGACGCCTGAGCGGAAACGCCGCCGCCGACGGTTTCGCCGCCGCCGACGGTTTCGCCGCCATAGAAGCGCGGACGCTGATCCGATAGAACCTGTTGGTCATGCAGGTCCTGTTTCGCGAGGCGCGAATCGCAGAAGCAAAAAAGCCTGCCCGGATTGATTCGGGACAGGCTTTTGTGTACAGATTCAGAAGATGGATGATAGTCGTGCTCGAATATGGTGCGTAAATTTCGCTGACATTCAATCTATTTGGTTTATTATGGCGAGTTCAACATCGGCGACATCTGGACATGAAACAATGTATCAGACAAAACACTTTGTCAAAAAAGCCTTATTCGTCTATATAATACCAACGTTTTGCCCCTTTTCTTTTTTTTTGGTTTGTATTCAAATTGTTCAAAGATGCTACTTATTGTCTGTTGACTTTAAGAGCTTTTTATATTACATTAAAGAAAAATTGGAGATTTCTTATGGATGTTTGCAAAAAGTTTGGGGCGCGGGTTCAAGAATTGCGAATAGCTCAAGGTTTATCTCAAGAAGTTTTGGCGCAAAGATCAGGATTACACCGAACTTATATTGGTGGAATTGAGCGAGGAGAACGCAATGTGAGTTTGATAAACATTCAAAAGATAGCTAATGGACTAAGTATTTCAATCGAGTATCTTTTGTCCGACTTGAAATAGTTTATTTTTTGCAAAGCTCAATGCCAAGCTCAAAGACACTGAAATAAATACTTAACCTTTAACAATAATTATAGGAGGCGATTATGCCAGTCGCAGAAAAAGAATTTGTTCTGAATTACGCTATGAACAGATGGCAACTTAATTTCAAAAGGAATGTAGGTCCAACTTCGAGTTCAATTCGCACTTGTAATCCTCGTTCAGTTGAAGAATGGAGCCGGTACTATTATGAAAATATCCGCTCAAGGGATGCTATTACCGAATTAGGAAAAGCGCTTTTCAGACACATCAGTATTGATATTCCCGGAGAAATACGCTTTCATCCTGATTTGGTGAATTCGATTACAGAACAGGATTGCATTGATTATATGCATAATGTTGTGATTAATCGTACTTTTAACGGATTTGCAAAGGAACGTGGATTGCAATGACTCCAGCCTTGATTATTGGTGGAATACCATTCTACGATGCCCCAAGCGATATTGAGGGTTCCCCATATTGGGTAGATTTGTGGACAGCAGAGATAAATGGACGCAAAATAGGTTTACAGGTCAAACCTTCTTCATACAAATCCCCGAACTTGTCTATTTACATGGGGCGGGCTCGTTCGTCGGAAGAACAAGGACACATAAATTTCTGTAAAGATTTTGGAGGAAAGGTTTTTATAGTAACTCCAACTAATGGGCTTGTTTCCTCGGACATAGAAAGCCAAATCATCGCAGAGCGGGATCGGCTTATGGCATTGCCGCCGATATAAAAACTAAGATTCGTATTGGCATCTTATCAAGTTGTTGGATTCCATCTTCAAAGATGTTATGCGATCTATTTTGATATTGGTTTCCTGTTTCGTTTTTACAGCAAATCCATGAGGCAGATTAATATAGCATTTGTCTCGTTTTTCTTTGGGCAAAGAATTGATGAAGTCAAGATGTCTTTTTAGTCTGGTTTCAATAACTTCATTAAGAATAATTGGAAAAACATTTAAATTGTCTTTTGCCAATTGAGCTATTTCAGGATCAATTTCTACTCCAATACTATTTCGGTTTGCGGTCATGCAAGCAAGGTTGGTGGTTCCAAGTCCAGCGAAAGGATCAAGAACGGTATCATTCTCAACGGAATACATATTCACCAATCTATAAGGTATTTCAAAGGGAAATGCCGCACTACGGTCTCGGCCTGCCGTTGACACCTGCATTAATTGAGAAGTGCCTTTGATGTCCCATAAATCAGAGAACCAGACGTTCCTTTCTTCCCAAAAATAAGCACTTTTCTGTCGAAGTCTTTTTGAGAAGCCACTGAATTCCCGCTTGTTTCCTTTTCGGAAAACCAAGATATATTCATGTTCATATGTTACATATGCTCCGGCAGGGAACATGCCCGATCCCATAAATTTGTTCGGGGCATTTGATTGTTTTCTCCAATGAATATCAGGCAGGACACAATAGCCTTTTGATAAGAAATAATTGACAATTCTTGCATGATTGGAATAGAGCTGGAAATTGCCATTAATTGTTCTTGTTGCATCGCCAATATTAATACAGATAAATCCATTTTCAACAAGAACCCGATCACATTCCGCCCATGTTTGATCCAATAAAACATGCATTTTTCGGAATGCCTCCATCCCATTACCTGAATTCAAATCCTGGTTAATAGTGGGATCCTGATTTTTGAACATATCGTCCCACATTTCAATCATGGGATAAGGAGGTGACGTAACCACCAAATGAATGGAATGGTCAGGTATTTCCCCCATACACTTGCTATCGCTTGTCAGTATTTTGTGCTCTGTCATTCTGTTGTTATCTCTTTCTAATTCTGCTATATCAGAAAAACTCATGCTGTTTTTCCTTGGTATCATGTTTGGAGTAAATCTGATCTCTAAACACGTAACGCAGCATGCTAAGAATACAACCCTGTTTGGTAAAAGATGTGGTATGTGATTGACAATATCGACTCCCGTGCTATGTTTGTGAGCATAAACAACCTCAAAAGAAACGAAGGAAGTCAGACAAAGTATTACTATAGCATCTTTCAATAGCTTTTCAAGTTTGTTTCACGATATCGAACTAAGAAAGATGATATTCTCCGCTAACTCTGGCGCAAAAAGCCTGTCCCCCAAAGTCGAGGGACAGGCTTGCGTGTTTTCAGTGAGACCGGCGGGAGCTCAAGTATGCTTCTGCATGAACCGGCGGGAGCTCAGCTCTGCTTCTGCAGGGGCTGGTCGCCGAGCTGGCGGAGGGCGGAACGGCGGATCTTGCCGCTGACGGTCTTCGGAAGTTCGGGGAGGAAGTCGATCTTGCGCGGGTATTTGTACGGCGCGGTATGGGTCTTCACGTACTCCTGGATCTCCTTCTTCAGCTCTTCGCTGGGCTGCTTGTCCTTCGTGAGAACGATGTACGCCTTCACGAGCTGGCCGCGGGTGGGATCGGGCACGCCGACCACGGCGCATTCGAGCACGTAGGGGAGCTCCATGATGGCGTTCTCGACCTCGAAGGGGCCGATGCGGTAGCCGGAGGACTTGATGAGGTCGTCGGTGCGACCGACGTACCAGTAGTAGCCGTCCTCGTCGACCCAGGCGGTGTCGCCGGTGTGGTAGTAGCCGTCATGCCAGGCGCTGTGTGTGGCCTCCTCGTCGCCGTAGTAGCCGACGAAGAGCCCGGGGATTTCGCCCGGTTCCGCCTTGATGACGATCTCGCCGACCTCGCCCTGCTTGACAGGCCTGCAATCGGCGTCGAAGAGTTCGACCGGGTACATGGGCGAGGGCTTGCCCATCGAGCCGGGGTGCGGCTCCATGCCGTGGATATTGCCGATGATCATGGTGCTTTCGGTCTGGCCGAAGCCTTCCATCATCTTGTGGCCGGTCTGCTTCAGGAAGACGTTGAAGACCTCGGGGTTCAGCGCCTCGCCCGCCATGGTGGTGTGCTTGAGCGTGGAGAAATCGTAGTGGGAGAGGTCTTCGCGGATGAAGAAGCGGTACATGGTCGGCGGCGCGCAGAACGTGGTGATGCCGAACTGCTTGAAGAGCGGCATGATGTCGGCGGCGCTGAAGCGGTCGAAGTCGTAGACGAAGAGCGGGCCCTCGCAGAGCCACTGGCCGTAGAGCTTGCCCCACATGGACTTCGCCCAGCCGGTATCGGAGATGGTGAGGTGCAGGCCGTTCGGGTCGACGCAGTGCCACCAGCGGGCGGTGATGATGTGTCCGAGCGGGTAGGAGAAGATGTGCGTGACGATCTTCGGGTAGCCGGTGGTGCCGGAGCTGAAGAACATCAGCATGGTGTCGGTCGCCTTCAGGTCGGCGGGGCGCTTGAAGACCGTGCTGTAGCGTTCGAGCGAGGCGTCGAAATCGAGCCAGCCGAGGCGGGTGCCGTTGGTGGCGATGCGGAATTCGACGGACTTGCAGAGGTTCGCGGCGGCGTCGGCCTGCTCGAGCACTTCGCCGTCCGAGGTGCAGATGATCGCGCGGATGCTCGCCTTGTCGAACCGGTACTGGAAATCGTGCACGAGGAGCTGGTTCGGGGCAAGCACCGCCACCGCGCCGATCCTGTGCAGCGCGTTGATGAGGATCCAGAACTGGTAGTTGCGGCGGAGCACCATCATAACGCGGTCGCCCTTCTTGATGCCGAGGGAGACGAGGTAGTTCGCCGCCTGGCAGGAGAGGTCGGAGAGCTGCTTGAACGTGAAGTTGCGGTGTTCGTGGTTGCGGCTGAGCCAGCAGAGCGCGACCTTGTCCGGGGTCTTCTCGGCCAGGCGGTCGAGCACGTCGTATGCGAAGTTGAAATTGTCGGGATAGTGGAACTTGACCTTGTTCAGGATGCCGTTCTCGTCGAACCCGGCGTCGAGGTAATCCTGATACAGGAGGCGCTGGTCGGACGGCGCTTCGTCGTCCTCCGGGACTGCGGCGACCGGAGCGGGCTTGGGGGCCTCGGAGCCTTCGCCGTACATGACGATGGCGAGGAATTCGCAGGGGTTCCCGTCGGCGGCGACCATGCCGTGCGGCAGGCTGGAGTCGAGCAGCACGCTGTCGCCCGGATTCAGCACCTCGATCCTGCTGCCGAGCTGGATGCGCAGGCGGCCGGACAGCACGTAGTCGAACTCGTGCCCGGGGTGCGTCGTGAGGTGGATCGGCAGGCCCTCGTCCTGCGGCTGGGCGCGGACATAGAGCGGTTCCGTGTGGCGGTTCTTCAGCAGGGGCGCGAGGTGGCGGTAGTCGAGCTCCTCGCGGCGCTTGATCGGGAGTCCCTCGCCCTTCCGTGTGATGTCAAACAACGAAAGCTTGGGCGACTCGCCGCTCACAAGTACACCGACATCGACACCGAATCTCTCCGCGCAGAGGTAAAGGAAGGCGAACGGACTTTCGACGAGGCCGTCTTCATGCTTCCGGTATTCTTCTACGGTGACGCCCGTGACCTGGGCCATTTCCTCTTCGGAGATTTCCCGGATCTGACGGATGTCGCGAATGCGATTGCCGATTTGCTGAAGTTTGTTTTCCATCTTTCGTTGTCCAAAAGGGTTGAATAAAACGGGGAAATTATAATATACTATAAAAGCGCCGAAAGTCAAGTCCGTATTCCCGAAATCCCGCGTTTCTCCGCTTCGGGACCCGCTTCGGGGACCGGTTTCCCCGTCTTCGATTCCCGCCGCTGGACCCGGTTTCCCGGCGATACGGGGCGGATGAGTTGTTTTTCCGCAAACCGGGATTCTGTCATTTGCCGCCGGGTCTGATATGCGACAGATTCTTCGGTGCGTCCGGGTTTTTGCCGGATTGATAAAATAGTACATGCTTTCGATGATTTATTCGCGTGTCGGGGGATTGTATTTTCCGGGGTTTGCAGTATAGTATTTTTGAATAAAGAAAACGCATCCGCCGCGGATGCGGCTTCCGGTCCGATTTCCCAACCCCTTAACCAAACAGGAAAAAGTATATGAAACCGCAAAACTACGGCTTCCTCGCAGGCGCCCTGATGCTCCTCTCCGCGCCCCTCCTGGCCCAGAACCCGATCATCCGGGACAACTTCTCGGCCGACCCCTCCGCCCACGTCTTCAACGGACGCGTCTATCTGTACCCCTCGCACGACATCCCCGCGCCGTACGACTACAACCGCAAGGACTGGTTCTGCATGGCGGACTACCACGTGTATTCCTCCGACAACCTGGTCGACTGGGTGGACCACGGCGTGATCGTGGACCAGACCTATGTGCCGTGGGTGAACACGCGTTCCTACAGCATGTGGGCGCCGGACTGCAACGTGAAGGACGGCAAGTATTACTTCTACTTCCCCGCGAACAACCGCATCGGCGTCGCCACGGCCGACCAGCCGTACGGACCGTTCCGCGTTGACCAGCAGCCCATCCAGGGCGCGAACGGCATCGACCCGTGCATCTTCATCGACGACGACGGCACGCCGTACCTGATCTGGTCCGGCATGGGCATGCAGATCGCCAAGCTGAAGGACAACATGAAGGAATTCGACGGCGCGTCCAGAAGCATCCAGCACAACACCCCGCAGAGCGGCATGAAGGAAGGCCCGTTCATGTTCAAGCGCAACGGCATCTACTACTTCACGTTCCCGTGGGCGGAGAAGGAGCGCGAGACGCTGGCGTACTGCATGGGCAGCAGCCCGTACGGCCCGTTCGAGTACAAGGGCAAGATCATGGAGCAGTCCGAGACCGTCTGCTGGACCAATCACCACTCCGTGGTCGAATTCCAGGGCAAATGGTACCTCTTCTACCACCACAACGACTACTCGCCCTACTTCGACAAGAACCGCTCCGTCTGCATCGATGAGCTCACGTTCAACGAGGACGGCACCATCAACCTCGTGAAGCCCACGCTCCGCGGCGTCGGCGTCTCCAAGGCTACCCGCGAGATCCAGATCGACCGCTATTCCTCCATCGGACCGGAGAACGTGAAGATCGATTTCCTCAACTCCGACCGCACGTTCGACGGCTGGAAGGCCATCTTCTGGAACACCACGGAATACCGTCAGCCGATCTACCTGACCTACGACCGCGTCGATTTCGGCGAGGCCCCGCTGAAGTCCGTCACGCTTCGCTGCCACTCCACCGCGGGCGGCGTCATCGACCTCCGCGCGGACGGAGCCAACGGCCCGCTCCTCGCCTCCGTGACGGTCCAGGGCAGGCCCGACTGGACCGAGGCCGTGTGCCCGCTCCAGACCACCGACGTGAAGGGAGTCCACACGCTCTATGTGAGCATGCGCAGCGGCAACCACATCGAAATCGACTGGGTCCGCTTCAATCCGTAAGCCTTAAGCTCACAGGCTCAGTTTGAGCTAAAAAAAGTTTTCCGCCGCGGCAGATGTCGGCAAAACATCCGCCCGGCGGTTTTTCCTTTTTAAAATGCGGGCTCAGGAAAGAGGTTTTTTCGCGAGATACAGGACGTAGGTGTCGAGGAATACGATCCTGTTCCCCACTGCGAGCACGGCGTCCCTCAGCCCCTCGAAAAACGGGGTCCTGTACGGCTCCGGGACCACGATGTGGTCGCAGTGCGTGCCGCAGAACGAGACATACTCGTCGGCGGTCATTTCGCGTTTCCCGTGGAACTCGCGGCGTTCGAACTCCGTGTAGCCGTAAGCCGGCGCGCTGTCGTACCGGAATCCGCCGTGCGTGTACGGAATATCCGGCCTGAAATGCTCGGAATAGACTTTCTGGATGTTTGCGTACAGGGTTTCGTCCGGAGTCCTGTAGTCGGACACGGTCAGCATCATCGCCAGCGTACCGCCGGGCTTCAGGAGTGCAAAGGTTTTTGAAAAAGCGACCTCCTCGGGGATCCACTGGATCGTCGCCGCGGAGTCGATCAGGTCGAACCGCTGTCCGCCGAAATCGTGCGTGATGAAGTCGCCGTTCACGATGTGGAAATTCGGGCGTGATCCGTACTTGCGCTTCATGAACTCGAACAGATGCTCCCCGAGCTCGATCGCATGGTAGTCGCATCCGGTATTCAGAATGGGCTCCGTCGCCTGTCCGGTGCCGGGACCCAGCTCCAGAACGGATTTGCCCGGTCCGATCCCCGCGTATCCGATCAGGGCGTCGAACAATTCCGCGCAGTAACGCGGCCTGTACCGATCGAACTGCTCCGGGATCATGTCGAAAACTGTTCTGAGTTCCATTTCTTGCGACTCCGGAAAGGGGCATTGCACGAAAAAAGACAGCTGATTCCGTTTCTTTCAGTGCACGGGGAGGGAGATCATGCTGTTGCGACTGCCGGTTCGCAGGCCGCCCGGCAGGTTCAGCTCAGAAGAACATCCACTCGTAGAACTGGACGAAGCCGTTCGTGGCGCCGGTGACGGGCGACGGCGTGTAGGTGAAGACGAGGCGCCGGCCGGGAACCTTCTTTTCCAGCTCTTCGCCGTATTCGTCGGTCACGGCGGGCCGGATGATGACCGTGTAGACGCCGGACGAGTTCCAGCGCACATAGTTGTTGATCTTCGTCATCACGGTGGAATCGGAAGGGAGGCTTTCGGAGAGCGGGACACGGTCGAACGAGTGGAAATCCGCAATCGCCTGCTTGAGGTCGATCAGATCGCTTTCGTCCAGGTCGCATGTGTCGTAGAGCCATTCATCGGTCACGCTGAAGATGTCCGGGTTGCCGTCGATGGTGACGCCGGCGTTCGCGGGCGGGATCAGACGGATGTAGGACATGCGGCCGTCCTGATCGATCGGGAAGAGATCCGTGATCCCTGGGATGAATGCGAATTCGTTGCGGTCGGTGATGGCGCCGTTGCGGGGCAGGGGCGCCATGCCGTATTCTTCGTATTCCTCCGCTTCCCAGCTGTCGGTGTCGGTCGGGGAATCGTCCGTGTCGATGTAGTCGGCGATGAGGTAGTTGAGCAGTTCGAGCAAATCGGTGAAGTCGTTATCCTCGTCGACGAAGTTCCGGAACTGCTGGAGCGCCTGCTGGAAGTTCGTCCCCTGCAGGTTCACCGGACCGGCGGCGTCCTGGATCGTGAAGACGATCGGCGTCCCGTAGTAGTCCATGTAATGCGACACGGCGTCCGGGAGGTACCGGTCGGTGTCGTATTCGCTGTAGTTGTCGACGTTCAGCTGCTGCGGATTGCCGTAGAGCTCGCGGTCGGCGGAGATCAGGAACTGGATGCGCGCCGCCATGCCCTCCAGCACGTAGTAGCTGCGCTGGAGCTGGATGAACGGCATGACGGTGAACGACGTGGTCTTGGAGATGGACATCACCATGAGCGCCAGGAGCGAGCCTGTGGCGATCAGGAGCAGGACCGAGATCAGGGCGATGCCGGATTCACCCCGGCGGAGGATTCTTTTCGCGACGCTGCGTTTCATCATCATTCATCAACCTCCTGGACCGCGCCGTACACGCTGTTGCCGCCGGACGCCGCGGTCCTGCGGAGCCACTGTTCGGTCGTGCCGTCCTTCCATTCCACGGTCATCTGCACGGCCAGCGGGATGAAATCGTAATTATCGCGGTTCCATTCCTCCAACCAGATCACGGCGCTGTCCTGCTGGCCGGCGTACAGGAAGGAGACCCTGTCGACGTTCGTGGCGAGGACTTCGCGGTCGTAAGGCATAATATCCTCATCGTCTTCATACCACGGGAGGCGCGGGAATTTGCTGTACTCCGCCACGAGCTCGTCCGTCTTGTCGTCCACATAGACGCGGACGAAGAACAGGTTGCCGCCGACGTCGTCGTAAGAGCGCCGCAGCGTCGTGAAGTGGATCCAGTCCTCCTCGCCCAGGAAGACCTGGAACGTGTCGTCGTTCACGTCGGTAGTCTCCCAGTTGAACGGGATCATGTTGCGGAAACAGCCGTCCATGACCTGGTCGATGTTCAAGTAGACCTGGAGCTGGGCGGACACGCGTTCCGCGGACGCGAGCGCACGGAAGAACGACCGGGAGGCAAACGCGATGATGCCCGCGATCGACAGCATGATACCGGCCGCCGCCACGAGTTCCATCAGGGTGAAGCATCTGCGGCGGATCCGGCCTTTCTTATTCTGGTTCCAGACCATCATCCTCGTAGATAATCCTCTCGATTTCAAGAGTGCCGACCGTTTCCTTGCCGGACGTCTTCAGGTTGACAAGTTCGATGATGCAGAGATCCAGCGGCAGCTGCCCGGAGATGGAGGCGAAATCGTCGTCGATCTGCTCGTCGCTGACTTCTTCGTAGCTGATGTTGACCTGGTAGTCCCGGTAGGGGAAGAAATCGCGGTCGACGCTGTCCACCACGTCCGCCCTGTGCAGCAGCACGTATTCCGCCGCCTGCGTCAGCATGTGCATGTTGTGCCAGGCCTCGTCGGCCTTCGCGATGCGGGCGCGGGAGGACGCGATGATCTGGAAAAGCGAGGCCAGAGAGATCGCCAGGATGCCGATGGCGATGATGACCTCAATAAGCGTGAATCCCGTCACGCTTCGCATGCCTGCACGTCTTTTCATCACTGATTCCCGCCTTTTTCGTACGAAACGATCGCCCCGGTCAGCTTCGCAACCCCGATCTCCACCGTCTGGCCCTTGCAGCCCAAAGACAGCGAGATGCCGGAGGCGCCGCCGTCCGGGTAGAACCGGAAGACCAGGATCGGATCGCGTTCTTCGGTCGCCAGCTCGAATTCCTCCGGCAGCTCCCATCTTGTATTGTCGAGTATGACGAATCCGTTTTCGTATTCCATAGCCTCTTCCTGGTCCCGTGTGGGCCGCGCCATGTAGAACATGCGTTTCTCCGGGTCGTAGACGACCATGCGGTCCTCGCCCATTTCCATGGCCTTGTAGCGGACGCGGGAGCAGAGGGAACGGAAATCGGCCACGGAGCGTCTGATGAGGCGCCCCGTGGAGTCGGTACGCATTGAGGAGATGGCTACCGCTCCGGTCAAAACCATGATCACGATCACGACCACGACTTCGACAAGTGTAAATGGTTTCCGTCTCGACATTTTCTTACCGGGTTCCCGTTAGACGCGGGAGATGGGGATGGGATGTTTCAGGAGATCACAGTTCCCAGTTGGTCTGGTCGGCGTATTCGCCTTCGCCGCCTTCCTGTCCGTCGGCGCCGAAGGAATAGATGTCGAATTCACCGTGCTCGCCGGGGTAGAGGTACTGGTATTCGCCGCCCCAGGGATCCAGCGGGACTCTCGGCTTGATGTAGGGGCCTTCCCACTTTTCGGACTGGTCGAGATTCTCCATGAGGCACTGGAGGTCGGAAGGATAGGTCCCGACGTCGAGCTTGTACTGCTGAAGCGCATCGTCGAGGAGCTTGATCTGCGTCTTGGCCGTCGCGACCTTGCTCTTCTTGATGTAGTTCATGTACATCGGCGTTGCGACGGATGCCAGCGTAACGAGGATCACGATCACGACCACGACTTCGATGAGGGTGAACGGTGCGACTCTGCGACGTTGTTTTTGCGTTTTCATAGGGGGGATTCTCCTTTGATGATTGGGATTAAATGATTTCAAAACTGTTTGTTCATGTCGTTATTCGACCGCGTTCAGGTCCATCATGGCCTGGAAGATCGAGACCACGACCAGGAGCACGACCGAAGCCAGAAGCAGAATCACCGCCGGCTCGAAGAGGCTCAGCAGGCGCTTGATCTTCGAACGGGTGTCGTTTTCCAGGTTGTCGGCGATGCGGACCAGCATGTCGCTGACGTTGCCGGATTCCTCGCCGACGCGGAGCATCGGGACGGTCTCGCGCGGCACGAACGGATTGCCCTGAAGGGTCGCGGAGAGTTTCTGGCCGGATTTCAGCTTGTCGGCAATGGGCTGGAAGGGTTCGGCCACGACCGGGTTGTGGATGATGCGGCCTGCGATCTTCACCGTGCGGATGATCTCCACATGGTTTGCGGTCATGATCGAGAGCGTGCGGATGTAGCGGCACATCTCCAGGTCGGAGATGATGCGGCCGATCAGAGGGATCTTCAGCTTCAACTTGCTCGTCACGTAGTCGAACTGCTGTTTGCCGAAGATCTGGATGTATCCGAAGCAACCTGCAACAATCAGAAGCGGGATGATCCACCATGCCCACTTCGCGAACGCGCTGAATGCCAGCAGGCGGTTCAGGGAGGGCGGCGTCTCGCGCCCCATGTCCGCGAAGATGTTCGCGAACTTCGGCACGAACACGGTGAAGAGGAGGATCACCACGATCAACACGATGCTCAGGATCACGGACGGATAGATCGAGTTCGAAATGATGAACCCTTTCAGGTCGCGGGTCTCGCCCATGAACTTGTACAGCTGGACCAGCACTTCCGGAAGGCAGCCGGACTCTTCGCCGGATTCGATCAGGTTCGCGTAGTAGTCGGGGAAAAGCGAGCCCTGGGAACGGATCAGGTCGGAGAACTTCTTGCCTTCGTGGAGGCCCTGGCGCATGTTGTTCACGAAAGACTTCTGCCGCGGATCGTCCGACCCCTCGGCGATGATCGCCAGGGCGCGTTCCAGCGGGATGTACGAACTCAGCAGCGGAGAGAGCTGCCGCGTGAATGCGAACGTGTCGATGCCGCTGTTTCCGAAAAGCTTCATCTTGCCGCCGCCATTCATGGAGGCCTCGCCCAGATACTGGATCGGGATCAGGCGGCGGGAACGGAGTTTGCTCAGAGCTTCGTTCTGGTTGTCGGCTTCGATCAGCACCTCGGCCGGCTTTTCCCGGCCGGAGGACGCCAGATATTTATACAGACCCATGCGGCTTCTCTCCTGTGATTACATGTCCGCTACGGACCGGTTGGCTTCTTCCATCGTCGTGATGCCGAGGCGGACCTTTTCGTCCGCATCTTGGCGGAGTGTGCGCATGCCGTGCTTGACGGCGATGGCCTGCAGCACGCTGCTGTCCTCTTCGCGGATCACGGCTGCGCGCAGATCGTCCGTCACGGTCAGGAGTTCGAAGACGCCGGAGCGCCCCTTGAATCCCGTGCCGCCGCAGCGCTTGCAGCGGTTGGAGGCATCGCCCTTCTGTCCTCTCGGGACTCCGATGTAGCCGGAGCCGCCGCAGACGGTGCAGATTTTGCGGACGAGCCGCTGGGACAGCACGCCGTAAAGTGCGGAGGAGACCAGGAAGGGCTCGACGCCCATATCGAGGAGTCGCGTCACGGCGCCGACGGCGTCGTTGGTGTGCAGCGTGCTCAGCACCAGGTGGCCGGTGAGGGCGGCGTTGATGGCGATGTCGGCGGTTTCGCGGTCACGGATTTCGCCGACGAGGATGATGTCGGGGTCCTGACGCACGATGGAGCGGAGGCCCGCGCCGAACGTCACGCCGATCTTTTCGTTGACCTGCATCTGGCAGAGGCCCGCCGTCTTGTATTCGACGGGGTCTTCGATGGTGATGATCTTTTTCTTGTTGTCGTTCAGCTGGTTGATCACGCTGTAGAGCGTGGTCGTCTTGCCGCTTCCGGTGGGGCCCACGACCAGGATGATGCCGTACGGGATGCTGATGAGCTTCTCGAAGTCGCGGAGGTTGGCGTCCGACATGCCGAGCGTCTTCAGGTCGAAGGTCAGGGCGTCCTGATTGAGGAGTCGGAGCACGATACTTTCGCCGGTGAGGATCGGGAGCGTACTGATACGCATGTCCAGTTCCTCGTGGCCGAGGCGGACATTGGTACGGCCGTCCTGGGGGAGCCGGCTTTCGGCGATGTTCAGGCCGCCGATCAGCTTGATGCGGGATGCGATGGCGGGGAACTGGTTGAGCGGGCAGCTCATGATCTCGCGGAGCACACCGTCGATTCGGCAGCGCACGACCACGGCGTCCTCGCCGGGTTCCACGTGAATATCGGAGGCGCCGTCTTCCAGAGCGCGCGTGAAAATGTCGTTGACCAGGCGGACGATCTTCGCCTCGCCGGCCATGCTGCGCAGGGAGGCTTCGTCGTCGGACTCGTGGAACTCCTCCTCCTCGTCGATGTTCTGGAGGCGGGAGAGCATGCGTTCCAGGAATGTCCGGCGGACGAACTGGAAGCTGGCGGTCATGTGCCAGCTCTTGCTGACCAGGAACGTGATGTGCTCGATGGAGTACGGGTCGGCGATCAGGAAGAGCATGGTCTTGTTTTCGTCGGACCACTCGTAGGGGACGCACAGGTTGGCGTTCAGGAACTCCTGCGGCGCGTTCGGATACGGGTCGGGCTGGCGGAGGTCGTTCTCGTCCGGGGCGGGGATGCCGTAGCACTCGGAATAGATTTCCGTCAGCTGCTGCTCGCTGATGGTGCCCGCTCTGACGAGGCCGGAATCCGCGTCGCGCAGGTCCGCCGCGTTGGCGTCTGCGGAGGGATATTCCTCCTCCGTGAGCGCGGCGAGGCGCTCACGGAGTTTGGCCCGCATATCGGGGAATGAGTTGATTTCATTCGACATGGCTAAGGACCTCAGTAATCAAGAGTGAACATGCGGGAACTGGCTTTTTTGTGCTTGCCGTCGGCGGAGCTGCCCAGGTTGTCTTCGAAGTCGTTGATGGCTTCGAGGGCGTCGTTGTAACGGCGGATCATGTCTTCCACGCGGCTCTTCTCGTTGATGATGTGGCCGGTGATCATGATCAGGATCTCGGTGCGCGACAGCGAGGAAGAGGTATGGCCGAGGAGGCGGCGGAGGAACGGGATCTCGTTGATGAAAGGCAGGGATTCGAGTTGGTCGGTGCCTTCTTCCTGGATCAGGCCGCCGATGATCATGGTCTGGCCGTTGTGGATCGTCATGTAAGTCTTCACTTCACGTTCGGTGGTTTTCGGCGCCTGCGTGGAAGCGTTAAGCGTCATCATCTGCGCGGCGGAGAGCTTCTGATCGATCTTCAGGGTGATGAGGTCGGTACTGGTGACCTGCGGAGTCACGGTCAGCGTGACACCGGAATCCTTGAAGGAAGTGCTGGTGAGGAGGGAGCCGGAGCTGCTGGTGTCGGTCACGGTGCTGCCGATATACGGAGTCGATTCGCCGACGTTGATCATGGCTTCCGTGTTGCTGGAGACCAGGACCTGCGGGCTGGCGACGACTTTGAACTTGTCATCGCCGGCGTAAGCGCGGAGATAGCCCAGCTTGTTGTTCGGATCGCTCGGGTCGGCGAGCATGAAGGAGTAGCCGGTCTGACGTGCATCGATGCCCGTCTGCGCGGTGTCCGGGGAGAGATCGCCCCATTTCGTGCCCATCGACATGATATTGCCGCCCCAGCTGCTGGCCGCAGCGAGTTCGAGACCGTACTGCATATTGTCGCTGAGCGTGACTTCTGCGACGGTGACCTGCAGGAGGACCTGCGCGGGAACGACGTCGAGGCGGTCGAGCAGCGCCTTGATGGAGGCGTAGGTCCTCGGCGTGGTACGGATGACCAGGCGGTTCAGCGCGCCGTCGGAGAAGATCTTCACGGGCGTTTCGAACACGTTGGACTTCTGGTCCGTCGTGGTGGAGCTGTATTCCGAATACTGGCTGTTGCGGTTGTTATTGGTGTTGTTACGCGTGTTGCTGGTGCCGTTGACGGTCTGCGTACGGTTGCCGCCGTCGTCGTCGATCGTGAGGGAGGTGCCGGTCATGTTGTAGAGCACGGACAGCGCCTGCATGAGCTGTTCGGACTTGGTGTACATGACCTTGTGGACGAAGATGCGTTCCTGGTCGAGGGAGATCGTGCCGTCGAGGATGTCGATCCAGTTGCGGATCTCCTGCACGGCTTCCTTGGTCGCGGCGCTGGCGATGATGAGCTGGAGACGGTCGATGGACGTGATCTTCACGGAGCCGGGCTGCTCGTTGTTGTCATTCAGCTGACGCACCACGAATCCGAGGGTCGGGAGGACGTCACGGAGTTCTTCCGCGATCTTGCTCGGGAGGATGTTCTCGCAGGGGACGACCACGCGCGGCCACTTGGTGCGCGGGTTTTCATCGAGGATGTCCAGGATGTCTTTGAGTTTGCGGATGTTGTCTCTGTAGTCGCAGAGGAGCACTGCGTTCGGGCGCTGGACCTGGATGCAGGTCGCTGTGCTGCCGAGGAACGGACGGATCTGGTTGATGACTTCCTGAGCGCTGGCGTAGTTCAGGGGATAGAAGCAGATTTCGGATTCTTCGAGTTTCGCGCGCTGGCCGAGTCTGTTCAGCGGGAGGATGCGCAGCAGGCCGGAGCTTTCCACTGCGATGCCGACGCCGGCGTTTTCGATCAGGGTGGCGAACGCCGCCCAGAGGTCTCGCTTCGTCATCGTGGAGTTCAGGTTCAGGGTCACGAAGCTGCGGATGTCGGTGTCGATCACGAAGTTGAACCCGAGGGCGTCGGCGAAGGCCGGGATCACGTCCATCATCGGGGCGCTGTTGAACACGATGTTCACGGCGATTTCCTCATCGCCGCCGCCGCGTCCGTCCAGTTCCTCTTCGAAGAGGATGTCCTCATAGAAGGGTTCCGGCTTCTTCTCGGCCTTTTTGTCCTCCTTGGGCGGGACGACCGGGTTCTCGACGGCCTCGATCTGCTCCGCGGTGGCCAGGTCGCGGGACTGCTCGCGATCCGTAACGATCATTTCTTCCGGAATGGACTGCGGAAGGAGCTTGATGTCCTCGCCTTCGTATTTGTCATGGTAGAGGAAACGGAACTTTGCGGTCGGGTCGTTCTTGTTGCCCTCACCGTCGCCGGGATCGTCGCCCATTCCGATAGCTGCGAAGAAACGACCGATCCAGGTGGAATCGCCCTTCTTGGAGGCTTCAATCTCCTCTTCCGCGGCAGCCTCGACACCTTCGATCTCGTCGGAGGGGGCGTTCACGACGATGACGTTCGCGACCTCCACATCTCCGTTTTCGCCGGGGGTGACGATCGAAGTCTGTTCGACTGTGATCTCATCGGCGTTGGGGTCTTCCAGGATCACGACCTTGCCGTTATCCTTGTCCTCCAGGATCTTGCCTTCGCTGATCTGTTCGATTGCGGGGGTTGCCGCGCTGTCCACCGAGGTGGATGCAGCGGTTTCTTCCGCCTCTTCCGCCGCGCTCGTCATCTGGGGTAAAACGAGCAGGAAGGAAGCGAAGGCCGCACCGGTGAGGGTTGTGCAAATCTGTCTCTTCATCTTTGAGGTTCCGTTTCTTATGTAATTTTTCCCGGCTGGGCCGGTTTTTTTGTTTGTTTCGTGAATCAGGTAAAAATTGGTTGGTGTACGGGGGGTTGGATTATCTGCCGCCGAAGCCGCCGCGTCCGCCGCCGCCAGTGCGACCGCCGCCGGCATTGCCGCCGCCGGTACGAGCTGCGCCGCCGGTATTGCCGCCGCCGAAGCTGTTGCCGCCACCGGTACGGGCGTTGCCGCCGCCGGTACGGGCGTTGCCGCCGCCACCGCCGCCGAAGGAAGCAGTTGCGCCGCCGCCGTTGCCGCCGCCGAAGCCGCCGCCGCCCATGCCGCCGCCGAAGCCGCCGCCGTTGCCGCCGCCGAAGCCGCCGCCGCCCATGCCGCCGCCAGGACCGCCGCCCATGCCGCCGCCCATGCCGCCGCCGAAGCCGCCGCCCATGCCGCCGCCGGCACGACCGCCGCCGCCCATGCCGCCGCCCATGCCGCCGCCAAAGCCGCCGCCCATGCCGGTGCCTGTGCCGCCGACGATGGTGGCCATACCGCCACCGCCCATGCCGCCCATGCCGCCCATGCCGCCCATGCCGCCCATACCGCCGATGCCGCCGCGGCCCGCATTCGCGGACGCATCCTGCATCGCCAGTTCAAGCGTTTCCTGGTTGCGGGTGAGCGTGGCGGACGTCCGGGTCACAGCTGCGAGCGTGTAGCCGTTCGAGAGGGTCTCGCCTACGCGGATGTACTGTTTATAGGAATTGGATGCGTTGGCCGTTGCCACGGTACCGTCCGCGGAAAGGCCGTCGCGTCCCGTATTTCTCTGCTGATTCTGGTTCTCCAGAAGTTCGACCTGCTGATTGGCACGGTCAAGGCGCTGGCGGAGCAGAGCGGTCTGCTCTTCCGTGACGTTCTCGGTCTGCTGGAGGGTCTGGAGCAGCGAGTTCAGCTCGGCTCGGTTTTCAAGGGCCTGCTGCATCTGCTGTTCCTGTGCCGCTGCAAGTTCCTCGGCATTGTTCGTGTTGGTGCCGTTCTGGTTGTTGCGGCCGGTCTGCGCCCGCATGAGCTGCATCTGCTGGCTGCGCTGGAGGATGATGGCGCCGGCGATGTCGCCGATGGTAAACGTGCCGACGAGCGACATGTCGCCGCGGTTGACCGGCGTAGCCGCCGTCCTGCGGTTGTTTGTCGCTGCCTTCGGGGCGCGTTCGGGATCGAAAATATTCAGCGCCACGGTGGTCGCGATCTGGTTTTCCTGCGTCGCGCCGGCAAACTGCCGCTGGCCCGCCATCTGCTGCTGTTGCTGCTGAATGTTTTTGGCCTGGGGCGCCGAGGAACGGCGTTCCTTGTTGACGCTTGTGGCGACTTCAGCATCGACGGACGGTTCGTTCAGCCACTGGATCGCACCCTGCGCAATGATGCAAGCAAGGAGGATATTGGCAAAGATCAGGATTGCTCTCATTTCTCATTCTCCTTATTGGTTTTGGGATCGGCTGCCGTCTCCGGTTGCGCGGGGGTGGTGGAGGATGCCGCCGGTTGGTTCGAAGTGGTGGTGTTTGTTTTCGCGGCAGGCGTCGCCGTCTTTGCCGCGGATGCAGCTGTCCCGGTCGTCGCCTTGCCCGCCGCCGTGGTCGCGGTCTTGGCCGAACCGTTGCCGGCCGGCGAGTACTTGATCACGCGGACCTGGCCGGTCGTGCGGAACATCTGGGCCGTAGTCGTCGTGGCTGCCGCCGCGGCCGTCGTGTTGTTCTGGCGTCCGGGAGCGGTCACGGCACGTGCGCGGGTGGGTTCAACGCGGATTTCGACGCGGCGCCAGGAGAGGCGCGGCGTGCATTTTTCGATTTCCGCGAAGAACCGGATGACCTTGCTGTATTCGTCGACGATGGTGAAATCGAGGTCGGCGTAGGAGAGTTCGTTGTTGATGTTGGACATCCTGACGGAGCCGAGCGTCTGGAGGTTGGCTCCGGCGGCCTGCGCAGCATCGTTGACGAGATTGCGGAGCTCGGTTTCCGGTTCGCCGTCACGATCCGCGTTCCAGTAGGTCGAGAGGGAATCCTCATAATCGTCCTGAAGGCCCTCGAATGCATCCAGCTTGGCTGTTTCCGTGTTGAGGGTCTTGGTGTCGTTCTTGATCTCCTGGCGGACGCGGTTCATGTCAGCCTCGGACGGGAACCAGGTGCCGCCGGCCGAGGTGTTGCTGAGGTAGACAATGAGGATCGTCCAGCAGAGGACCATCGCGACGATCGCGAGGGTGAGTTTGCCTGCCGGGGACGCAAAGAATTGTTTTGGGGTCTGTTTCACTGCTGCACCTCAGTTTTGACAAGGGACATATTGATCGTGACAACGGTGTCGTTAATGTTTCTCTGCTGCAGTCTGGCGATTCTCCAGTAGGAGAAGTGCATGCGCTGTGAGAGGTCGATATTGCGGTTTTGCGTCTGGATAGCGAGGTCGCAGTTCCCGTCGTTGAAGCGGAAGGTCTGCACCAGGGCATCCTCGGGCAGAGCGAGGGACAAATCATAAAGCTTGCCGAGAAGGGAGGGGTCGCCGGCGGAGATCGAAGAGTTCTTTTCCAGTTCCTTCTGGAGTTTTTCGCCTTTTTTCAGTTCGCTCTTGATCTTCTTGGTCTTTTCGCGGATGGCATTGCGTTCCGCGACCAGCACACTGTACTGCTGGTACTGCTGGTACGCCCTGGCTCCGGCGCGGTAGCCCCAGCCGATCCCAAGTATGAGGAGCAGGAAGATCATGACGATGACCTGGGAACGGCATCTGCTGGGGCGAAGTTTGGGCGGCATGATGCGGACGGAGGGTTCGTTTGCGGCGAAGCCCTTGGACATGATGAGGCGCATGACAAGCAGGCAGGCGAGGTAGTCCGAAACGGAGAATTCCTTGCCGGCCGGGAACTCGAAATTGTTTTCGAGGACGGTCTTCCACTGCTTGTTGCATTCTTCCGCGCTGCCGCGGTAGGGGACCCATTCGCCGTGCTGCCAGCAGAAGCCGGACTCGACTTCGGGGAGGCAGACCGGGGGGTCGTCACGGTTGATGCCGAGGAGCGGATAGATGAACTCGTCGGCTTTGACTTTGGCCATCGTGAGGAAGGAAGCCAGATGGTTGATGGCCACGGAGTCGAACGCATAAACGTTCAGGAGGTCGCTTTCACCCTCCGCGCTTGCGGGGATGCGGGTGAACTGGACGACGCAGTCCTGGGGGACCTGCAGCATATGGAGCGGGAGCTCGAATTCGAGGGCGCTCTTCTGAGCGCGCACGTTGAGCGGCGCACCGGGGCAGGTGAAGAAGGTCCCGGACTCCATGGCTCCCGTGAGAACCATGCAGCCCGAGATCTGGCCGCCGTTGTCTTCAAGTGCCTTGCGGAGGGCGGCGGATTCGCCGCCCTGTTCGCAAGGAACAGTGTTCCAGCTTACGATGCGAAATTTCTGACCGTGTTTGCGAAATTTGCAAACCCGCATCGCCGCAGGCGAGAATGATACGATCTGATACACAAGCCTGCTTGAGATACGCATCGTTGTCTGTCCTTACTGTTGTTGGTTGTGATTGACTTGGTCGATTATCGGCGTTGTTTGTGAGGAGCGTTCCGCTGGTCACTTGGCCTCGTTGAGCTTGCGCTGGAGTTCGCGCATCTTCTCGCGGTAGGCTTCGGGATCGTCCTGGCGAAGCTTCTGGACTTCCTGGTATTCTTCCGGGAACTTCTCCTGGATCTGGCGGATCGTGCTGGTGTTGTTGCGGGCGCCGCCCTGGGCACCGCGTCCGGCGGGCTGCTGTGCGGCCATGCCGGGCATGCCGCGTCCGGCGGCAGGCGTGACCACGATATTGTTCTTCTGCGCAAGCTCGTTGAAGCCGCGCATCGCGGTCGCGGAATCGGTCTTGTCGGTTTCGAGGAGCTTGTCAATGGCGTCTTTTTCCTTGACGAGGAATTCGAGCGTCTTGGCCTTCTGCTGTTCGGCAGTGTCCGGGAGCTCGACTTCAGCCTTCTTCGCGAGCTCGGCGAGCTTGGCATTGGCATCGTCGAGAGACTTCTTGATCTTGGCGTAAGCGTCTTTGTCCTTCGCTTCGATCTTCTTCAGAGCCTCGTCGCGCGGAGTGTCCGCTTTGAGACGGTCGATGGTCTGCTGGAGCTGACCGGTGCGGCCGCCCATGCCGGGCATCATGCCGCCCATGCCGCCGAAGCCGCCTGCAGCATCGCCGCCGGGCATCATGCCGCCGCCGAAGCCGCCCATGCCGCCCATGCCGCCCATGCCGCCGCCGAAGCCGCCCATACCGCCCATGCCGCCGAAGCCACCCGCAGCATCGCCGCCGGGCATACCGCCCATGCCGCCCATGCCACCGAAGCCGCCCATGCCGCCCATGCCGCCGGCACCGCCGCCGAAGCCGCCGAAGCCGCCGGCAGCGTCGCCGCCGCCAAAGCCGCCCATGCCGCCGAAGCCACCCATGCCGCCGGCACCGCCGCCGAAGCCGCCCATGCCGCCGCCGAAGCCGCCTGCAGCATCGCCGCCGGGCATGCCGCCGCCGAAGCCGCCCATGCCGCCGGCACCGCCGCCGAAGCCGCCCATGCCGCCGCCGAAGCCGCCCATGCCGCCGGCAGCACCGCCGCCGGGCATAGCCGCTGCGCCGCCGGCTGCACCGCCGGCTCCGCCAGGCTGAACCTGACCGGCTGCCGCACCACCGGCCGCACCGCCGCGGGCGCCGCCGCGATTGCCGCCACGGTTACCGCCGCGGCCGCCTTGCCCCTGAGCGAAAGCAACGCTGCCCGTGAGGGCGAGCGCCAGGATAGCAACTGTCAATTTGTTCATAGTTCGTTCCTTTCAAGTTGTAATGATTTGATTTTTTTGATGCGAAGCATCTCTACAGATTAACGAAACCTTTTTGCGTTTTATTGTGCTTTTCGACAAAAAAAGCTGTTTTTTAGAGCTTTTTTTTCGTTTTTTCCGTTTTCCGTTCGTTTTTCCATAGAGTTTGATTTTTGTCGATCGGGCGAAAATGCCCGGGGCGGGACTCGAACCCGCACGCCTTAGCGGCAACAGATTTTAAGTCTGTGGCGTCTGCCATTTCGCCACCCGGGCGCGATTTTCTATAAATGTAGCACCGTACATGGAAAAGTCAAGAGAATTCGCTAAAAAAAATCATTTTGAATCTTGAAATGATCAATCTTATTTAGTTTTTAATGCATTTTTACCGAAAAAAGTTCTTCCAACGGGGCCGATGCCCCTTCTCCCGATGCCTTTTTTCGGATTCCATGTTTGATTTTTCGTCTTCCGCCTCTATATTTATTCCATAAAATGACAGTCCTCATAAAACATCAGCCCCCGGGACGGTGCCGATATTTCGCCAAACTGCAAAACGTCGGAATATCCGTCCGCCGCATTCCTTGAATCATTTGCCTCCCATGTGTGGCTCATCCATTCATCATCAGCATATTCCGAAACGGCACGACTTCCTTGTCTGCATCGACAGCGACGGGACGGTCTTCGACACCATGGCCGCCAAACACCGGTGCTTCCGCGGCTGCCTGCTCCGCTGTTTCGGATTCCATGGGCGCGATGCCGAGCGTGTGGCCGAAGTCTGGGATCACGTCAACCTGCACAGCGTCCACCGCGGAGAAAACCGGTTCCGTTCGTTGCTGCTCGTGTTCGACACCCTGCGCGAACGCGGAGTTGCCGTTCCCGACATGTCCCGGCTCCGGACTTGGACGGCGCGGGAACCGCATCTCGGCAATCCGGCGCTTCAGGCGTTTCTGGAGGCCGAACCCAGTGAGGAGATGTCTATGGTCTACCGCTGGAGCCGGGAATCGGACGAAGCCATCGCGGCGACCGTGCATGGCGTGCCGCCGTTCCCGCATGTCCGGGAGACTCTGGCGCGGGCGTCCGCCGAGGCCGATGTCATGGTCGTTTCGCACACGCCGTGCGCGGCGCTTGAGCGGGAATGGACGGAGCACGGGCTTCTCCCGTTCACCATGCGCCTGGGCGGACAGGAATGCGGCTCGAAGACGGATCAGATCCGCAGGGCTGCTTCCAGCGGGAACTATCCGCCGGAACGCATCCTGATGATCGGGGATTCGCACGGCGACCTGATGGCGGCGAAGAAGAACCTGGCGTTGTTCTGTCCCGTCATCCCCGGCGGCGAGGCGGAATCCTGGCGGGAGCTCGCGGACGAGGGACTCGCGCGGTTTTTCGGCGGGAGTTTCGCAGGCGAATATCAGGAACGGCTTCTGAATGTCTTTCAGAGCACCCTGCAGGACGGCGCTTTCCTATAAAATCCCTTTTCCGATTTGAAAAAACGACCGGAAGGGATATGTTATAGTTGTTTTTTTGCCGCCGTGCCCAGCGTGCTTGCGGTACGGCTCTTGTCGGCTTGATTCGAATAGAAGGAAACACACAATGCGCAGGCTGTCTTTCATCTTTCTCATCATCGCTTTTTCGGGCATGTTCCGGGCGGGAGCGGATGCCGCCCCCCGGAAGCTGACGATCCTCCAGACGACCGACATCCACGGAGCCGTCGGCGATGCGAAAAACCCCGGCCTGCTTCAGATCGCGGACGCGGCGGAGCAGATCAGGCCCGACCTCTGGATCGACTGCGGCGACCTCACGCAGGGATCGTTCTCGGCGGTCCTGGACCACGGCGCATCCATGGTGGAGGCGATGAACGCCGCCGGATGCGACGTTTGGGTGCCGGGCAACCACGATTTCGACTACGGCACGGAGCTCCTCGCGGCTCGGCTCGCCGCATTCCGCGGGACGGCGCTGGCGGCCAATATGAAGTCGAAGGCCACGCCCATGAAGACTTCGGCGTGGAAGATGTTCGAGCGGCAGGGCGTGAAGATCGCCGTCATCGGCATTGTGCCGCCTTACCTCGGGCTTTGGATCGCGCCGGAACACCTGACCGGACTCCAGCTGGAGTCGCCGGACTCCGCGCTCGAACGCATCATGCCGGAGGTCATGGCCGCGAAACCGGACGTGATCGTGCTTGCGATCCATCTGGGCGAATATATCGCGGGCCGCCTCAACCCGGACGGCAAGCTCAGAAACATGGCCGCGCTTTCCTCGAAGTTCCCGCAGATCGACCTGATCCTGGCGGGGCATTCGCACCAGACGGAGCCGGGCAAACGCCTTTATCCCGGCGCATGGTTCGTGCAGGCGCCGCCGCTGGGCGCCGGGTGCGCGCGGATCACGGTCGAGGTCGACCCGGCGGCGAAAGGCGACAAGGTGCTGTCCGTGACCTCGGAGATCGTCGAGGGGAAGGGCCGGAAGGAATCGAAACGGCTCCTGCCCGTGCTCGACCCCGTGCGGAAACAGGCCGCCGAGGCGGGCCGCAGGCCCGTTGCGCGGCTGGACTTCGAGCTCGGGCCGATGAAGAATGCCATGGCCCCGAACCGGCTTGCCGAGCTGATCTGTCTGGCGATGATGGAGTCGACGGGCGCCGACGCGGCGTTCTCCGGCACGCTGTCGAACTACCGGGTCTCGCCGGGGACGCTGAACGAACGCGAGCTTTTCCTGCTGGCGCCATACGTCGACACGGTCGAAGTGAGGTCGCTCCTGCCCGCCCAGATCCGCACGGTCCTCCGTGAGCTCGAGACCAAAGAGAAAACGGCCGACTGCATGATGTATGCGGGGATCACCGCCCCGGACGGCATCGACGGCGCGCTCGTGCTGGGCAAGACCGGGAAGCCGATCCCGGAAACGCGCCGCATCAGGGTCGCGGTCAACACCTACGACGCGCACGGAGCGGGCGGCCGTTATCCCGAGCTGAAGAAGATCGTGGAGTCGGTCGAACCGCCGGAAAATGTCCGCAAGCCCGACATCCGAGCCGCCCTGCGCGATTACCTGAAAAAGCATTATCCCGTTTCTTCGAAGGACTCCGGCTCCCGCTGAAAACGGGTGGCGGACATTATCCGGCGCACAAGGGCGGTGCCGAATCCTGCTCAGTAAAACGCGCAATTCTCCGTCCGGGAAGAAGCCGATTGGCCCGGACAGTCCGCGCATTTTCAGTTTTTTTGTGAAAAGTAGTTTTTTCCTCTTCTCTTTTTCTTCTTCTTGCGGTATAATATATTCTGCCGACAGCGGATCGGTCGTGTTTCCGCCGTTGTCCCGGTATCCGCCCTCCTCTCGTCCGGGAGAAAACCGCAATTCAAAGTAAGGAGAAATGACATGAGACACAGGTCCCTTCTGATTTCGTTTTCGCTCTGCTTTGCGCTGTGCCTGACGTCGTCGGCTCCTGTTTTTGCGGAGAATCTGCTGGATGTCGTCGATGCGGCACAGGCCACGATCCGGCAAAAGTTCCCCGACAGGGACTCCATCGCCCGGAGGATGGCGTTGGAGGAACTCGAAAAAAACGCCAGGAGCGGCGAACCGGACGGGCAGGTCATCGAGGCCATCCTGGAAAAGTTCCCGGAGACTTCCGACGAGCTGTTCGCCAGGTCCGACCGGAATTCCAACGGCATCCCGGACGAATGGGAGAAGAAATTCAACGTCTCGGCCGGTTTCACGGCTCCCGAATCGGATGAGGATGCCGACGGATTCAGTCTGTTGCAGGAATACGATGCCGGCACCGATCCCGTCGATCCGCTCAGCCATCCGAAGTATATCACGCAGATTTACGTCTCGGCCGTCAGCCGCCAGCGTTTTCCCGGCCTGGAACTGCTCTCCGTCGACAGGGCGTCGTGGAATAAAGGCGATTGGGTCGCCGCATTCGATGTGATCCGAAACGGAAAAAAGAGAGTCGAATTCGTCCGCATCGGGAATTCGTTCAGGCACGACGACAAAATCAGCTTCGGCGTCGACGACATGGCAGTTGACGAGAAGACACAGAAACCCGTTGTCTATATCATGCGCGCCGGCAAGGAGGAGCGGATCGCCTGCCGTCCCGGGCAGCCCGTCTGTGATCCCCTGCTTCGCGTGAAGTTTCTTGATTCCCTGAAGGTCAGGACGTTCCTTTCTCCGGTCGGCGGCACGTTCAAACTCGGTTCGAAGAAGACCGGGGTCGAGACGTACCGGATCGTTTCCGCGGACCATGACGCGAAGGCGATTGTCGTCGAATCCGTCGGGGAAAGTCCGGAAACGTTCAGAATCCTGCCTGCTCCCGGCGATCTCCCCGCGGCGAAAGCGATCGCGACCGCAAAGGCCGCCGCGACCGCGAAAGCCACGGCGCTTGCGAAGGCCGCTGCGACCGCGAAAGCCACAGCCACCGCACAGGCCGCCGCAACTGCGAAAGCCGCTGCAACAGCAAAAGCCGCTGCAACAGCAAAAGCCACTGCCACAGCAAAAGCCACTGCCACAGCGCAGGCCGCCGCGACCGCAAAAGCCGTTGCGACCGCGAGAGTCCCCGTGTCTGCAAAAAAATCGGCGAAAAACGCCGAAAAGTCCGCCGCGGATTCCACCTCGAAGAAGCCGAAGGCGATGCCCCTGCCGATCTTCCACAAAAGAGAGCAGAAAAAGAATAACTGACCTGCCTGTAAGAAAACGGGCGGAAAGAAGATTCGGTACGCGCGGTCCGGCGGTTCCTCTGCCCACGCTGTTGCTCCCGGATCGACCTTGACAGCATCCCGGAAAAGCCGGCGAGCCTGAACAGCCCATGCTGTTCAGGCATTTTGTGATTCGTTGTTTTCTTCCTTGACTTCGTGCTGATTGCGTGGTATATTCTTTGCCGGAAGATGTGTCCGCCTTGTGCTTTCCTTCGATATCTGCGGACCGTCCCGTCCCGGAGAACATGAAACACCGCCATCGAGGAGTCATCACGATCATGGAACCGAAATCAGACGCCGCTGCCCGGCCCGCCCGCGCCGGAAAGCCTGTCAAAGTCATCCTTGCGATCCTCTGCGGCTGCATCCTCCTGTTTGTCGTCGTGAATTGCCTCCTGTCCCTCGGCCATGCCATGTACAAACAGGACAGCGCCAATACGATGGGGAATCTGAGGCGCATCTACAACCGCCTGGAGGAATACAAGGCGGAACACGGGAGCTACCCCGAGCAGCAGAACATGAGATCGCTGCTGCAGACGCTGGGCATGGGCGACGGGGATCTTGCAAAACTGAATCTGTTCGACATCAATTCCGCCGTGTACCAGGCTCCGGTGAATGATGCGGACGATCCGGTCCTGTCCATGTACATCAAATGGCGCCTCTTCGACAAATATGTCAGGCTCGTGATCCTGAAAGACGGCATGGAATACGCGGAGAGCGACGGCCCTTCCGGCATGCAATCGACGGAACACCCCTCGACGGCTCCCATGTTTTCCGGGGAGGAATGACATGAAACGCCGCGTTTTCCCGATCGCATTCGCATTCTGCTTTGCATTGGGGCTGTCCGGCTGCCGCACCGCCGTCGCACCCGCCGCGAACGATGCCGCCGCACCCGCCGCGAACGATGCCGCCGCGTCTGCCGCGAACGATGCCGCCGCACCCCCCGCAGATAATGCCGCTGCATCCGCCGCGGATAATGCCGCTGCGTCTGCCTCCGCGGAAGAGTCCGACGAGGTCCTCCCGCGGACCCCGGAGGAAGCCGCGCTGATGGAAAGGATAATCATGGATGCGCAGTACGATGAGGTGGTCCGGCTTTGTGCCGGAAAGAAGGTCGACTTCGGCGCGAAGGCCAGATATCCGCTTCTGTTTGCCGCCGTGGAACGGTACCCGCAGAACCGGGATCAGTATTTCCTCGAACGGAAAGTGCAGATCATGAAGTTCATGCTGGAGAACGGCGGCGCCGATCTGGTCAGGACGGACATCGGGTTCCTGTGCGTCGAGGCAGCGGTCCAGTCGAACAACAAAGAGGTGTTCGATCTCTTCCTGCAATACGGCTACAACCTGAACATGAAGGACGCGCAGGGAAAGACGGTGCTGGATTACGCCCTTGCATGGCCCGATCAAATCGATCCCGAGATCATGAATAAACTCCGGAGCGTCGCGCCGGCGTCGCTGTTTTCGCTGGTCCGCCTGAGCGATGCCGAGGGGCTGAGGAAGGCGCTTCAGAACGGGGAAAACCTCGAGGCGATCAACAAGTGGGATTCCAGAAGTCATTCCCTGCTGTATTATGCGGCGGAGTCGGGCAGGAATTCCTTCGGTGAACAGGTGTTCGCCCCGGCCGGGCCCGACGTATTCCGGGTCCTGCTGGAGGCGGGCGCCGATCCGGCGCATGTCCAGGTCGCATCCGATGGCAATCCGGCGGTGCTGTCGTTCATCGTGTGGCAGCAGCGGAACGATCTCCTGCCGGTCCTGTGGGAGTTCCGCGACAAACTGCCGGAGGAGGAGTGGAAGAAAGGCCTCGCCTATGCCGCGCAGCATGAGAATGCGGGCGCGTTCCGGTTCTTTCTGGAAAAAGGCTTCGATCCCATGGAGAGCCGGACGAGCAGTACCCCGGACACCGTGGAGACCGCGTACATGTACGGCCCGAAGGAGATCGTGGACATGCTGGATCAGCGCGGGCTCAAAAAGCCGTTCTGGGCGGCTGCCCGCTGGAACGACCTGGAGCTGGCGAAGGAGTATATCGCCGCAGGGACGGACGTCAACGCCCGGGTCAAGCTCCAGTCGGGGAGTGCGGTGCCGTTCAGCCTCGCAGTCCGGGCCAATCAGAAGGAGATGGTGGAGCTGCTGCTCGACAACGGGGCGTATGTCGCGCCCGAGGATTATTTCAAAAACCGGATGACGTATCCGCTCGACATCGCCGCCGGCCTGCAGGGCGGCGAGGCCATGACGAGGCTTCTGCTGGAACGCGGATTCACGCCGGACCATCCGGTCGATCCCAATGCGGCGGGGGTGTATGCCTCGCACGACGGGGAGAACGATGCGCGCCTTACGTCGTCGCTGTATATCGCGCTGGACCGTCGGAATTTCGACACCGCGAGGATCCTGGTCGAATTCGGCGCGCGCAAGGATGTCACGGTCCCGAAGGAATACCGGCTGTTCGGCACCAGTTTCGTCGATCTGCACGAATACTACGTGGACGACCCGAACGCCCTCGCGGCCATGGGGGAGGAGAAAGGGTTCTTCGACTACACGAAGGAGTTCCTGCGGGACGCCGCCTGGGTCATCTCGATGCCCGTTACGGTGCCCCTCACACTTTATCTTTTCCTGTTTACTCCCTGGCTCCAGTGATCTTCCGCGCCGATTCCTGATCCTGAATGAACTCATCTCCCCCGAAAGATTTCCTATGAAAGAAAAGAAAACAGGCTGCATGATCGTCGCGGTCGTCCTCGGCTGCATCCTCACCGTCATCGTCGCGGGATTGTTCTGGATCGGCGCTGAACTCACTTTGCACACGGATGTCGTCCGCACATGGGGCAATATGTCGCAGGTGTATAAAGGTTTGTTCGCGTATTCGTTGTCCCACGGGTGTTATCCGCCTCAGCAGGATATGGAATCCCTGCTGGAAACCCTGGGGCTGAAAGACAGCGATTTTCAGGAAGTGAAGTCGATCGACATCAAATCCGCGGAATACCATGCCCCGCAGGGGGAGATCAAGACCCTCGATGATTGGATGGCGCCGGTGCTGACGATTCGCGTCAGGCGTCATGTTTTCGGCAGAAGCGAACTGTATATCGTGCAAAGAGACGGTATGGGATACACGAAGCGTTAAGCGCAATCCGCCGGAATAATCCCGATCCCGGCCGTCCCGCCCTCGAATCAGTAAGCGTCAGTGAAAAAATTCCGTGCGCGCGGCAGCCGCGCACTACTCGACACACTTTGTGTGTGCTCAAGCGAAGCTGAGAGCACTACTCAACACACTTTGTGTGTGTGCTCAAGCGAAGCTGAGAGCACTACTGCCGTACAGGGCTTGCCCTGTTCCAGTCGGGCTGATAAAGCCAGATCGACCACGGGAGCGGCTTCTCCGTCGGACAGCACCAGGCGCCCCTCAGAAGGCGGGTCCAGTTGCGGCGGCCCTCCAGCGCAAATGCCCGGTAGTCGCAGTAGTACATCACGTACGCTTTCGTCTCGCGGCCGGATTCGAGCCTGGAGAGGAACGCATCCAGCACGCAGATGTCGAAGGGATTGTACAGCCAGAAGACCGTGCCGTCGTGCGGCAGCAGGTCGAGGATATTCCCGGTCAGGATCGACACCTGGGGATAATCGGCAAAACGTTTTTTCGCGATCTCCGCGACGTCCGGGTCGAGCTCGACGCCGTAATATTTCCGACACGGGGATTTTTTGAGCAGGAGCCAGCTGATCACGCGTCCGAATCCGCATCCGACGTCCACGAAGACGTCGTTTTCATCCAGCGGGAACTGTTCGAACATCATTTCGATCGCGCCGTACTCCGCGCTCATGGTCGGGTACGCGCCGAGGTCCTGAAACCGCGATTCGCGCGCTTCGGCAAGGGAGATGCCCCCGATCTTCCGGTCGAGATGGTCTTCGCGCCATCTGCGCCATTTCTCCCTCAGATTCAAGACCGGATGCGCCATGATGCGGTCTCAGCGGCCGACGGACGGCAGCAGGATTCCGAGCATGCGCCGGGCGACGGCGTCCTTGCTCTGGAGCGGGATGTCGAACCGGCGGCCGTCGGCGGCGAAGAGCGCGACGGCGTTTGTCCCCGCGGCGAATCCGCGGTCCGGGCGGGAAACGTCGTTCGCGGCGATCCAGTCGAGGTTCTTCGCAGCGAGTTTCGAGCGGGCGTACTGCTCCAGGTCGTCGGTCTCCGCCGCGAATCCGACCAGGATCTGCCCGGCGGACTTGTTCTGTCCGAGCGTCTTCAGGATGTCCTCGGTCCGCTTCAATTCGAGGGTGAGGTTGCCGTCGGACTTCTTCATCTTGCGGTCCACCGGATGCGCCGGGGTGTAGTCCGCCACGGCCGCGCACATGATGACCATGCCGCAGTCCGGCGCACGGCGTTTGACCGCGTCCGCCATGTCGGCGGCGGAGACGACCGGGACGAACTCCAGCAGGCCGTCCGGCGGCGTGAGCGCGACCGGGCCGGAGACCAGGACCACGTCGTGCCCGGCGGCGACCGCCGCTTCCGCGAGCGCGTAGCCCATCTTTCCGGTGGATTTGTTGGAGAGGAACCGCACGGCGTCGATCGCTTCGCGCGTCGGGCCGGCGGTGACGAGGATCCGCATGTCAGCGCCCTCCCTGGCCGCCGCCGATGAAGCGCGTGGAGTCGCGGAGCGTGTGGCGCAGACGGCGGCACTCCGAGCACATGAAAAGGTCGAGGCCGAGGATCTCGGTGAACTTGTCGGACATGGAGAGCTCGGCGAATTCGCCGGGCTCCACGAGCACGGTCTCCTCGGAGTTGTCGGCGACCATGACCGCCGGTCCGCGCAGGATGTCGATGCGGATCAGGGAGGATTCCGGCAGGACCAGGTGGTTGACGAGCTCGGTGCTGTTGCTGAACGCGAGCCCGATGCCGGTGCGGAAGATGCTGTGGGTGATGCTGCGGTAGTACGCGGTCGAACCGTGGATGGTGGCCGCGCCGACGGCGTCGCCGACGACCTCGCGTGCGTACATGTCGCCGTCGATGGAGACGCTGTAGCGCAGCGCGGTGACGGGCATCCGGTTGTGCAGGAAGATGTCGTTGATGGCGAAAAGCTCGCGCCCGTTCGCGCGGCCGGAGAGCTTCGGCAGGCGGGTCGTCTGCAGGAGCCCGGCGAAAAACGCGTCCAGCTGGGTGTCGAGCCCATGTTTCGGGCAGAGCGGGGCCGTGGCGGAGTCGCGTACCGGGTATTTCAGGCGGCCGGGCCAGCGGAGTTCGGCGGTGAAGAGCGTACCGTCGCCGCCGCACGGCAGGATGATGTCGGCTTCGTCCGCGTCGTCCGTGAGGATCGCGCCGCGGCGCTTCATGTTGTCGCGCAGGGCTTCGGTGTGCTGTCCGAAGAGGAAGAACTTCCAGTCTTTGCCGGGTTGAATGCTCATTTGCAGGTCATCTCCTTGTGTCTGCGAGGAATTTCGCGGCTGCGGCGTACAGGATGACCGCGGCGCAGTTCCCCACGTTGATCGACGCCTTCTCGCCGAACATGGGCAGGCCGACTGTCGCGTCTGCCGCCTCAAGCGCCTCGGGCGAGATCCCGAGCGCTTCGTTGCCGAAGATCAGCGCGACCGGAAAATGGTAGGGGTACCGCCATGCGTCGACGGACTCCGGGAGCGGTTCGACCGCGAGGACCTCGATCTCCGGCGTCTCCTCGCGGAGCGCGCGGATGGCGTCGAGCGCGGTCGGGAACGAACGGCTCGGGACCATGGTGTCCGCGCCCATGGCGGTCTTCGCGAGCTTCGGGTGAGGCGGGCATGGCGTGTAGCCGCAGCAGATCACCTCTTTGGCACCGAGTGCCTCCGCCAGCCGGAAGATGTTGCCGGTGTTGTGCGCGCTGCGGAGACGATCCAAAATGATCGTAATACCAGGTCCCCGTCTCTTGTGTCCGTGCACAGCCGGGGAGACAAGGTCTCCGCTGCGGCAGTGCCCGGCTTTGCTCGAACACAGGATGCCCGTTTCCTCGCAAACGCTCATCTGCGACCTCGGCCTCTGCCACGGCCTCCTCCGCCCCGGTGAGGACGCCCGCCGCCGGAGCCGCCGCGGCGGTTCGAACCGGCGCGTTCCGCTGCCGGGAGTTCGCGGGTCTTTTCCGGGAGTTCAAGCCATTCCAGAGGAGGCTGGACGGTTTTGATCTCGCATTTCGTGTACTGTTCGAGCTGCGGGAGCACGAACGACCCGAACTCGTCGGCGAAGCTGATGCTGATGCCGTGTTCGCCGGCGCGGCCGGTGCGCCCGATACGGTGCACGTAGTCATCTGCCTGTTCGGGCAGGTCGTAGTTCACGACGTGGCTGATGCCGTCCACATGGATGCCGCGCGCAGCGACGTCGGTGGCGACCAGGATGCGCGTCCTGCCCTCGCGGAACCGGTCGAGGATCTTCAGTCGTTTTTCCTGCGGCACGTCGCCGGACAGGAGTTCGGCGTCCTCGCCGTACTCGAAGAGGCGTGCCGCGATGGACGTGTTCTTGTCCTTGCGGTTGCCGAAGATGATCATGCGGTTCGGCTTCTCCTCGTGGATGACGTGCAGCAGCACGGCCATCTTCTGTTCGTCCAGCACGGCGTAGAACCGCTGGTCGATGAGGTCGGTCACGATGTGCTGCGGCTCGGACTCCACGAACTCCGGGTCCTTCATCCAGGAATCGACCAGGCGCAGCACCGCGGGTTCGAGCGTGGCGCTGAAGAGCATGGTCTGGCGGACGCCGGGGCGCGGCAGATGGTAGACGATGCGGCGGACGTCCGGGATGAAGCCCATGTCGAGCATGCGGTCGGCCTCGTCGATGACGAGGACTTCGGCTTTGGAGAGGTCCAGGTCGCCGCTCTGGGAATAGTCGATGATGCGGCCCGGGGTGCCGACGAGGATGTCGACCGGGGCGTCGAGCTCGTGGCGCTGTTTCTCGTGGTCCATGCCGCCGAAGATGACGAGGCAGTTCAGGTCGGTGAACCGTGCGAGCGCCTCCGCGTCGTCGTGGATCTGGATGGCGAGTTCGCGGGTCGGCGCGAGCACAAGGGCCCTCGGCGCGCCGTTCTTGCGTTCCCCCTCAAGCGGATGGCGGCGGAACCGCGTAATGAGCGTGGAGAGGAACGCGGCGGTCTTGCCGGTCCCGGTCTGCGCCTTTGCGGCGAGGTCGCGTCCTGCGAGCGCGAAGGGCAGGCAGAGTTTCTGGATCTCGGTGCAGTAGAGGAAACCGAGGACCTGGACGGCGGCGAGGACTTCCGGGCAGAGTTCGAGGTCGCAGAACCGCATCTTGCCGGGCTCTTCCGGGGGCGGCACGAAAACGGGCATCGGCGGGATCTGCCGGGCAGGTTTCTGCGCGGCCTGCCGCTTCGGCTGTTCCTGCGCCTGTTTCTGCTGCTTATCCTGCTTCTGCTGTTTGTCCTGCTTCTGCCTGCGTGGCTGGGCCTGCTGCTTTGCCGGGGCATCGGGTTTTTCGCTGCGGGGGGGAGCGGGCCGGCTGTCTGCACGCCGGACGTAGGCGGGATTGTCGGGATGGCGCTGGCGGCGGCGTTTCTTGTCGTGCTTGCGGACGGGGGATGCCTGCTGCTCCGGTTCTTTCGGGGAGCCGGAAAGGGCGGTTTTCAGGTTTTTGATGAGGTTGCCGACGGATTTTGAGAATTGCTTGAACACGGGAATGGAATACGGGGGGACTGTCCGGGTGGCCGGGCGTCCCGCTGCGCTTGTTGGAGTTTGGGGTTATTTCTCTTCGGTAAGGAGATTGATGTCGGTATTGAGCAGGTCGAGGGAAGGTTTCTCCTCGAGGTTCAGGACCAGGTTGCGGACGTCGATCTCGTTCGATATGATATACTTCCGGATGTCCCTGCAGTCGTTTTCAAGGAAATCCAGGTAGGAGCGGAGTTTGAACATGCCGGGGAGGTGGCGGTAGGATTCGAGCTGGCTTTCGAAGCGGGAGGCGTCGGCGAGTGCGACGCTCGCGGTGTCGAACTTGTAGGCTTCGGCGGATCCGAGGATCCGTGTGGATTCCACCTTCGCGGATTCGACCGTGGTGATGCTGTATTCGTTTGCCTTGGAGATCATCTCCACGGCGTCCTCCTGGGCGCAGACGACGTCCTGGAACGCCTCGGCGACGTTGACTCCGGTGCCTTTCCCGATGGGCGGATGCGCGTCGTGCATGTTGATGCCGACGAGCTTGATGCCGAGCCCGATGCGGTCGCAGGCCTTCTGGATGCGGTCGTACAGGTTCACCGCGACCTGTTCGCGGCCGGAGGAGATGTCGGTGATGAAGTCGGTGCTGGCGAAATACCGCGTGGCCTCGGCCTGGCCGACCGCGAGAAGCGTCTCCTTCACGTTGTCGAAATTGAACGCGTAGTCGAACGGGTGTTCGGGGTCGGCGGTGTAGAAAACGGGGAGAGAGACTTCGAGGATGGAGGCGAGCTGGGCGCCGGTCTTGCCCTGCTGCTTCACGGCCACGAGGAACTTGTTTTCATGCTGGTAGTTGTCCCCGGTCCAGAGAATGACCTTGGCGTTCTGGCTGGGGTTCAGGACCGAGCCGAGGGTGGCTTCCTGCACGTTCTTGACCGGGACGCGAAGGATCCTTTCGCACGGCCACGGCCACTTGAAATGGATTCCGGCATCGAGCGGGGCGGATTCGCGGTTCACGGAGCCGAAGACCTCGCGGATGCCGATCTCGCCGGGATTGACCTCGGTGATGCAGGTGAAGATCCACAGGACCGCCGCCCAGACCATGAGCGCCGGGATGATCGCCTTCCGCAGGACCAGGTAGATGCCGGTCCGGGAGATCTGGAATCCGAACTGGTAGTCCAGCGAATCCGAGATGTTCCGCACTACGCCGCCCGGTTCCGTGAAGATTGCGAGCAGACGGCTTTCGTACACCGGCCGGATCTCCTCCAGCGTGCGGGGACGATAGAACTCGATAATGAAGCTCACGAGGAGTTCGGCTGCGAGGACCGCGAGGACCCAGAAGAAGACCTTGGTCAGCGGTGCGGCCCAGCCCGTCTTGCCGTAGTTGATGAAGAGCGCCGAGACTGCGCTCGTGAACAGCACGACGGCGAAGCAGATCAGCCAGCTTCCGGCCGGACGGAGGTAACGGAATTCGGCGATGCGGGACTGCCCGACCAGGAACACGCCGGTGAAGTAGGCGAAAAGCGCCGAGATTGCGCTCAGGAACGCCAGGTTGATCGGATTCTTTGGCGTCAGTGCGAGCGAGGCTGTGTCGGCCGCGCCGAGCGTGGAGTGCCGCCAGAAATACCAGAACGCGGGGATGGAGACCAGGAAAACGAGCAGGGAGACGGCGGACGGGATGTACCGGTTGTAATTCTCGAGCGTGCGTTTGGCCGTGAATCGGACGTCTTCGCTCACGTCGAGGATGGAGTTCACGTTGGATTTGCGCTGTTCCAGAATGAGCTTTTCCTGTTCCTCTTCGCCCGTCTTCCGCAGGAACACCGAGTGGACGAGGGCGCAGAGGGAGAAGAGGAACGCCAGCGTGACCGGGTACAGCGAGAGCGTAAACGTCTCCATGCCGGCCCATTTCATCGCGGGGCCCGCCACGATCACGACAAGCGCGAGGAGAAAAGACAGGATGAGGGAGATGATGGCGATGCGCCCTGCGAGTTTGGCGCGTTCGATGGTGCCGCTGAGATCGCCGTTTTTCATGATATCATAAACTCCATGTATAATCGGGTTGAAAAAACAAAACCTATCTTTGAACTATACTTTATTTTTGAAAAAACTCAAGCCGGAAACATCTTTTTTTCGTCTTTTTTCCGTTTTCCGGTGGTTTTTTCCGTTTTCCGGGCTATATTTCAAAATGCAGTGCGGCGCATCCCGCATCCGGTTCCTCACGGTCCATCTCGTTTCCATTCCGCCGGAGTCCGTTCCCATGGAAAAAAACATCTCGATCATGAACGATCTGCACAAGATCAACATATCCAATGTCCTGAATCCCAGTGCGCCGATGGAAAGCAACCTGGTGCAGGACATCCCGCAACCGCCTCCCCCGCCTCCAGCCGTTTCCAAACAGCTTTCCGAGGCCATGCAGCGGCGCGTCGCCGATTTCCGCATGTCCCGTCGCGACCTTGCCGTACGGACCGCGGAGTCCATGGCCCGGATCGATCGGGAAATCGCGGAGTCCGAACACAAGCTTCAGGAACTGAAGCCGCGGCGGGATCACCTCGCATCCATTGCCGCCGAACTCGGAAAAGAATCCCCGCTCGACGTTGACGGCGCCGCGACGCAGTCCCAGATCGCCGCGGAGTCGCGCCGTCTCGACGAACTCCGTCTGGACGTCTGCCGCATGATCGCGGAGTCCGGCATGACGGCGGCATCTCCGGGACAGGCCCCGGCGCAGAAGAATGCCTCGATCGAGCAAATCGACTGGAGCTCGGTCACGTTCGGCCAGCTCTGCCGCATCGGCTGGGGCGTGTTTTTCCCGTTCATCGCGGCGGTTTTCCTGGCTTCGCTCCTCATCGGCGCCGCCGTCATCGCGGCGTTTAACGGGACGATCCGATGGTAAGGCAGGCGGGACGGAAACGCGGCGGAGGCGTCGGGACGGTCCGCCGGAAACGCACCGGCGTGGAAGCTCCCGGCCTGAAACGGGATCAGGATTTCACCACCTCGGCCAAACGTGCCCTGGCGTTCCGCAGATTCTGGGTCTTTCTGCTGGCGTTTGCGCTCGTGATGATCGGCCTGGTGTCGGCAGTCGGCGCGCGTCTCTTCTGAGTCCCGCTTTCCGCACGCTCACGGGAGCGGGACCGGCGCCAGGCAGGTGAACGGCGCGACCGGGATGTTCCGCAGGATCGTGAATCCGAGGATGATGGCGAGGATTGCGATCATAACGGGCTGTTTGAGTGTGATTCCCGGCTTCACGATCAGGACCACGATCAGCGAGAACAACGGGAACAGCAGAAGATTGTTGTGCAGGCTCGCCTTGACGTCGCCGTGCAGCATCGCCGACAGAGCGCGCGTGGAGCCGCAGCCCGGACAGTACAGCCCGGTCCACTGATGGAACATGCACTTCGGAAGCCATTTCGAGTGGGGGCTGCCCGGCGGGGCGATCAGCAGGATGATACATGCCGCCGCGCCCAGAACGAGGAGCACGCCGAGCGCAAGCACTTCCTGTCTGCCGAATCGCTTTTTCATCGAGGGGATGCGGGTGTTGAACTGCCGAGAATCACTGGAGGAGGATCGGCAGGACCAGGCATATCATGATGGCGAAGAAGACGAACAGAACGAGCAACAGCTGAAGGGCGATGACGCCCGTTGCGATCATGCAGAGCATCTTGGCCGTCTGAGCGCATGCTTCCGCTTCCTTGCGGTCACCGGCCAGAAGGTTCCGGTCGACCTTGCTCGCATATACGATGGCCGCGATGCCCAGCGCGAGGTTGACAATGGATCCGCAGTTGAACACCGCCAGAATCGTTATGACAATCGCGTAGTTCAGATAGGACTCGATCCTGTCCGGTGCGCCGGCACAGCCGGTTTGCCCGGCGGCAGACGGATTCGATCCGTCGGCAGAAGCATTCCCGGCGGGAGCGTCTGACGGGGGCTCAACCTTCTGTCCGCAGTTCGGGCAGAAGAAGGCGTCGGGCGGGAGTTGCTGTTTACAGTGAATGCAGAACATGATGGATGTTTCCGTGGTCATGGTTTTCGTGCGGCCGGAAGTGATCTCAAGGAATGGCCTTGTTGTTCATTTCGCTAATCAATTCGGCGATGTTCGAAAGGGAGGATATCCCGCCGCAGAAGATCGAAAGTCCGATGGAGATCCAGCAAAAGATGTTGACAAGGCTCGAGTATTTCTGCGCCTGCTCGTAATTGCCCTTCTTGATTTCCTGGGAGACCAATATGGCGAAAACGATTGCCAGAATGCTGGTCGGCTGGCAGCAGCAGATCAGCGTGAAAATTGCGAATCCCATGTGCGAGTCGATCTCGCTCGGGTCGCCGGAGAATCTGCCGCTGTTCGCCTCGTTGCGGTCGCCGTCGCTGCCCAGCCGGATGTCCTGCCCGGAGCCTTTGAGCGGATTGACGAATCCGGTCGGTTCTTCGCCGGAATCCTTTCCGGTTTCCACGACGGCGGCTTCGGCCTGCACGGGCGGCGGTTCCGGCGAAGCCGCGTTCTTTTCGGGCGCAGAGGACATTGCCGGGGCGGTTCCGTCCTCAGTCCCGCTGTCGTGGAAAACGGTCTTGCAGGAGTCTTTGAGCGGATTGACGAATCCGGTCGGATCTTTCGGCGGCGGGGCGGGTTCGCGGGTCGCGCTGATGCGGACGATGCCGCCGTCGTCCTTTCCCGAAAGGCTGAACTTCTTCTGCCCCGAGTCGGAGAGGCTGAATTTCTTCCGGCCCGAATCGGAGAGGCTGAACTTCTTCCCGGAATCGCCGGAGAGACTGAACTTGTTCCGGTCGGAATCAATCGCTTTTCCCGATCGGTTCAGGTCATTTTCCTTCGCATAGTTCGGGAGGTCCTTGATGTCGCGTCCGGACCGTTCGTCGATGTATGTGTCGCCGCCGGAACGTTTTGTGCCGCACGCGGGGCAGAACGCCGCATTGTCCGGGATCTGTCTGCCGCAGTTCTTGCAAAACATGGCGATGCTCCTTTCGGTTTGATGTCAAAACAGATTTGTCATGCAGTATCATACCATGGATTTCGGAAAAATCAACCGGAAATCGGAAAAAAAGGGAAGATTCCGTTTTTTGAAAGCATGATTCCCGGGGAAAAGAAGGCCCGAGCCGAAAAAAAGGAAAACAACGGATAAAATGGCCGCTTTTTTCAGAAATGGAATTGCTTTTTCGGAAAAATGTGGTATCTTTTGCGGTGACCTTTTTTTCTTTAACAAAAAACAAACCCGACAATCTGACAATCTGAAAGGAATTGACATGGACGCAATCACTCTGCGTAAAGCCGCCGACACCATCCGCATTTTATCCGCCGAAGCGATTCAGAAGGCCAAGTCCGGGCACCCCGGCATGCCGATGGGCAACGCCGATTTCGCCATGGTCCTCTGGGCGAAGTACCTCCGCCACAACCCGGCCGACCCGAGCTGGATCGGACGCGACCGCTTCGTGCTGTCCGCCGGACACGGCTCCATGCTGATCTATTCCCTCCTGCACCTCTTCAACTACGGCCTGTCCATGGACGAGCTGAAGAACTTCCGCCAGTGGGGCAGCCTGACCCCGGGCCATCCCGAGTTCGGCCACACCAAGGGCGTCGACATCACGACCGGCCCGCTGGGCAGCGGTTTCGGCTCCGCGGTCGGCATGGCGATCGCCGCCAAGCAGTTCGCGGCCCGGATCGGCCTTGACAAGACGGACATCCAGCAGAGCCGCATCTTCGTGATCAGCGGCGACGGCTGCATGATGGAGGGCAACACCTCCGAAGCCGCCAGCCTCGCCGGCCACCTGAAGCTCGACAACCTCGTCGTCTTCTACGATGACAACAACATCACCATCGAAGGCAATACCGGACTGGCGTTCACGGAAGACGTCGCCGCCCGTTATGCCGCCTACGACTGGCGCGTCCTCCGCTGCGACGATGCCAACGACATCGCCAAGGTCGATGCCGTCCTCGCCGAAGCCGTCAAGTCCGACGGCCGTCCGACCCTGATCATCGGCAAGACCACCATCGGGTTCGGCGCGCCGCACAAGGCCGGCACGCACGGCTGCCACGGCGAACCCCTCGGCGACGAGGAACTCGCCGCCACGAAGGCCAACCTCGGCTGGACGGAAGAGCCCTTCACCGTCCCGCAGGCCGTCAAGGACATGCTCGCAGGCCGCGTGAAGGAACTCGCCGCTGAGGCCGCCGCCTGGAACGAGAAGTTCGCGGCGTTCGTGAAGTCCGCCGACCAGGCACTGATCGACAGCCTCATCAACCGCACTGTCCCGGAAAACATCCTCGACGAACTCCTCGCCGCCGCTCCGGTCGACAAGCCGGTCGCCTCCCGCGCCTCCAGCGGCACGATCCTCCAGAAGGCCTCCGCGCTCGTCCCGGCCCTCGTCGGCGGCGCCGCCGACCTGGCCCCGTCCACCAAGACCGCGGTCAAGGGCGCGGGCGACTTCAGCGTCGAGGACCGTGCCGGCCGCAACCTGCACTTCGGCATCCGCGAGCTCGAAATGGGCATGGCGGGCAACGGCATGGCGCTCTTCGGCACGGCCATCCCGTATACCTCCACGTTCGCTGTTTTCTCCGACTACATGAAGCCGGCGATCCGCCTTGCCGCGATCCAGAAGCTCCACGAACTCTACATCTTCACGCACGATTCCTTCTACGTCGGCGAAGACGGCCCCACGCACGAGCCCATCGAACAGCTCGCCATGCTCCGCAGCATCCCCGACATGACCGTGTTCCGCCCCGCGGAAGCCCACGAAGTCGCGCACTGCTGGGCCGCCGCCCTGAAGAAGCAGGGCCCCGTCGCCATGATGATGACCCGCCAGGACCTCCGCCCCTTCGACGCCGGCCTGGCCGCGAAGATCGACGTGACCCGCGGCGCCTACGTGCTCTCCGAGGACGAAGGCTTCGAGGCCGTGATCCTCGCCTCCGGCAGTGAAGTCAACCTGGCGCTCGACGCCGCCGCGATCCTCCGCGGCGAAGGCCGCAAGGTCCGCATCGTGTCCGTCCCGTCCCTCGAGACCTTCCTCCGCCAGGACGCCTCCTTCCGTGAAAGCATCCTGCCGAACGCCTGCCGCAAGCGCATCTCCATCGAAGCCGGCACGACCCCGATGTGGTACGCCCTGGTCGGCCTCGACGGCCTCGCGATCGGCCTGGACCACTTCGGCGCGTCCGCTCCGTACAAGAAACTGGCGCAGGAATTCGGCTTCACGCCGGAAGCCGTCGCCGACAAGGTCCGCGCCTATCTCCAGGCGTAAGCCTGCGCGGTCCGCGTTTCGTTTTTGAACCGTTCCCGCGGTTGTTCCTGTGCACGAGCGAAAGCCGCGCACTGAATCAGCGCCGCTTGCGGTGCGGCCGCGGGAGGATCGAAATCCGGTCCGGGCGGAAAACGTCCGGCCGGAGTTTTTCCGTCTCCGGGGGGAGTCAAATCCCCTGAAAAAAAACGTGTCCCGCGCCGGACTGTCCCGTCCGGGCGGAAAACAACCGGGAGTCCAGCGATGGCGACGTTCAAGAAAAAGGTCAATGTCTCGAGGATCGTCCTCTTTGCGGCGATCCCGATGGTCCTTGCCGCCCTCGTGCTGACCGGGTTCTTCACGTTCCGCCGGACGCTGGCGCGGTTCTCCATGGATTTCTACTACCCGTTCTACCAGGCGGCGAAACACGTCGAGCTGGGCGCGGCGCGTCAGGCATTGGCGATGCAGCCGCGTCAGAAGCTCGCGTCCGCGGTGGAACAGCTCCAGCGTCAGAACGCCATGCTGGCGGCGCAGGTGCAGCGGCTCCGCGAAATGGAGGCCGACAACGAACGTCTCCGCCAGGAACTCCGCATGCCGCGCTGGTCCGGCTACCACGAGGTCTATGCCGAGGTAATCCTCCGCGACCCGTCCACCTGGAACGAACAGTTCGTGATCTCCAAGGGGCTGAACGACGGCATCGAGACGGGCGACCTGGTCCTGACCTTCGAATTTGCGCCCCGCGGCGGCACGCCCTCCTGCGTGCTGGCCGGACGCGTGGTCGAGGCGTCCGCCCGGACGTCGGTCGTCGCGACGGTCGTCAACCCCGCCTGCCGCCTGAGCGTTTCGCTGGCGGAGTCCGGCGCGAACGGCACGCTTACGGGCAACGGCGCGTCCTCCATGACCGCGCTGGTGTCCCGCCTGCCGCTGAAGAGCAAGTACGGGGTCGGCGAGATGGTCCTGACGAGCGGATTCTCCGAACGCACCCCGCGCGGTATCTGCGTGGGATACCTGACCGACGCCCCGGTCGGCGCCAGCCATGCGGCCGTGGTCCATGACGGCGGGCTGTACGCCGAGGCGTGGATGCGTCCCGCGGTCTCCCTCGACACGATCCGGTTCGTGGTGGTCCTGACCGGAAAATGACGGCGCGGAGGGGACGATGTACGCGTTTTTCTACTTCACATCCTGCTCCATCCTGCTGCTGGTCGCGGAGACGCTCCTGCGGTCGGCCGGACTGACGGTCCCGCTGCTCGGGTTCTTCTTCCCGGCGGCGGCCTTCGCGGTCTCGCCCCGGATGGCGCTCGGATTCGCGCTGGTGGCCGGCATCTCGATGGATTTCGTGCTGGGGTATTCGATCCCGTGGGACGGCCTGCTGCTGCCGCTCCTGACCATCCCCGCTCTGCTGCTCAACGGGAAACGCCCCGCCTCCGACGTACTTGAATTCCTGTTCGGCGCGGTCATCCCGCCCGTGCTGGCCATCCCGCATCTCTGGTCTGCGCTCACGACGCCGGATGCGTTCGCCTCGCTGATGATGTCCTGCCTCTTCGGCGCGGTCCTCTTCCCGCTCATGGCCGCCCTGGTCACGCATTCGGCCGCCCGCCTGAAGATCGAAGCCGCGGACATGGAAAACGGAGGCGCATGATGCCGGACGACGATACCCCGCGTTTCGTGATCGACTCGTTTGTGATCCGTATCGGCCTGCTGGCGCTTGTCGCGTTTCTGCTTTTCTCCGTGCTGGTGATCCGCCTCTGGAACATGCAGGTGATCCGTTCGGCCGAATACGAATATAAAGACCGCAAGCAGAGTGCTCGCCGCATCCGGATTCCTGCCATGCGCGGCGAGATCTTCGGCCGAGACGGTACGCCGATCGTGCGGAACCGCCCGTCGTTCAACGTCCTGTTCCATCCCGGCGAAATGACGACGGAGCGTTCGCGCGACCAGGCGAAATTCATCATGGACAAGGCCGACCAGGTCGCCGCCGTGCTCGGGCGCTACAACCCCCTTACGCTCGAAAACGTCCGCCGCCACCTGAATTACCAGCCCGGCCTGCCGCTTACCGCGTTCAAGGACCTCTCAGACGAGGAACGGGGCCGTCTGGACGAGCTTTTCCCGCCGGTCCGCGGGCTGGAGGTCACCGCCGAACCCATGCGCGAATATCCGTTCGGCAGCCTCGCCGCCCAGCTGATCGGCTACGTGGGCAACGAGGATCCGAGCGGCGCGGACGACCGCCGCGAATATTTCTATTATCTGCCGAGCCTGGAGGGGCGTTCCGGGCTGGAATACCAGTACAACGACAAGCTCTCCGGCAAGGCCGGCAGCCAGTTCGTGATGGTGAACAGCAACGGATTCGTGCACGAACAGCTCGAGGATCCGACGCCGCCCGAAAACGGCTACGACCTCCGCCTGACGCTGGATATCGACGGCCAGCTCGCCGCCGAAAACGCCCTGAAGGGGCATCTCGGGGCCATCGTGGTCATGAGCGCCAATACCGGCGCAGTCCGTGTCATGGCGTCCTCGCCGACCTTCCCGCCCGCCGACTTCGTGCCGTCCATCTCCCGCACGCGTTTCCGCGAGCTGAACGAGGATCCCGGCAAACCGTTCCTGAACCGCGCCGTGCAGGGTTCCTACATGCCCGGCTCGACCATCAAGCCGCTGACCGCGCTCGCCGGGCTTGAAAGCGGCATCCCGGCGACGCGGACCTACGACTGCGAAGGCTCCACACCCCACGGCTACAGCGGCAGCATCCGCTGCACCGGCATCCACGGCAACCTGGATATGCGCCGCGCGATCATGAAGTCGTGCAACGTGTATTTCGTGGAGCTCGGCGTCGAGACCGGCATCGACGCGCTCAGCCGCATGTTCGAGTCCGCCGGCATCGGGCACAAGACCGGGATCGAGATCGCCGAACGCGCCGGATATCTGCCGAAGGACGGGCCATCCTGGAACGAAAACGAGACCGCGTACGTCAGCATCGGACAGGGCAAGGTCGAGGTGACTCCTCTTCAGGCCGCCGTGTTCTACGGCGCCATCGCTAACGGCGGGACCATGTACAAGCCCTACCTGATCGACCATATCTACGACCACGACCGCCTGTCCGGAGACCGCCTGAGCGTGTATGACGCCGTTCCCTTCAAGGCGGGGAAGCTCGCCGCCTCGGCGGAATCCCTGGCGGTAATCCGCGAAGGCATGTATCTGGTCGTGCACGATGCCGGCGGGTCCGGCAGGCGCGGCAACATCGGGTCGGCCGAGCTTTACGCGAAGACCGGCACGGCGGATTTCGGATACGGCACGAAAGCCACGAAGAACACCTGGTTCAACGGATTCGTGAAACACCCCCGCACGGGCGAGCTCCTGAGCTTCGCCGCAGTAATCGAGCACGGCGAGTCCGGCGGCGGCACCACAGCTCCGATCGTGGCCGAGATGTTTACGGAATGGTTTTCGCGCGACTGATTTTTCGCGCGTCTGAACTTGTTTTTCATGCGTCCGGGGTGTATATTATTTAAGAGACTTTTCAACCACGACCCCGACTGGAGGTGCCGACTATGCTGCCGTTCATCGATCTGAAGTACCAATACAGCCTGATCCGCGACGAGATCCATGCGGGCATCGACCGCGTGCTGGAGAGCGGACATTTCATCCTCGGCTCCGAGGTCGCCGAACTGGAACGTCAGCTCGCCGAGTATGCCGGAGTCAAGCACGCACTGGCGTGCTCGAGCGGCACGGACGCCCTGCTGATGGCGCTGATGGCGCTCGGCATCGGTCCCGGCGACGCCGTCTTCACCACCCCGTTTACGTTCTTCGCCACGGTCGAGACGATCGCGCTCGTCGGCGCGACCCCGGTCTTCGCCGACATCGACGAAGGCACGTACAACATCGACCCCGCCAAGCTCGAAGAGGCCATCCTGAATGTCGAACGCGAAGGCAAGCTCAAACCGAAGGCCATCATCCCCGTCGACCTCTTCGGCCTCACCGCCGACTACAAGGCGATCAAGCCGCTCGCCGAGGCGCACGGACTTGCCATCATCGAGGACGCCTGCCAGGCGTTCGGTGCGACCGATCCCAGCGGTAAACGCGCGCCCGCCCTCGGCACCATCGGCTGCACGAGTTTCTTCCCTGCCAAACCGCTCGGCTGCTACGGCGACGGCGGCGCGGTCTTCACGGACGACGACGACCTGTACGACAAGCTGTACTCCATCCTCGTTCACGGCCGCTGCGCCGAGGACCGCTACAACAATGTCCGCCTGGGGCTGAACGCCCGTTGCGACACGATCCAGGCCGCGGTCCTGCTTGCCAAGCTTAAACTCTTCCCCGGCGAGGTCGAGATGCGCCAGGTCGTCGCCGACCGCTACCGCGCCGGGCTGAAGGACGTCGTTTCCGTCCAGACGATCCCCGAAGGCTGCGTCTCCGTCTACGCGCAGTTCTGCCCGCGTTCGCCGAAGTTCGCCGAGATCCAGGCCGCCCTGAAGGCCGCCGACATCCCGACCGCGCGCTACTACCCGATCCCGATGCACCTGCTCGGCGCGACCGAGTATCTCGGATACAAGAAGGGCGACATGCCCGTTGCCGAGGCGTGCGCCGCCGACATCTTCGCGCTGCCGATGCACCCCTACCTGAAGGCGGAAGACATCGACCGCATCTGCGGCATCATCGCCGACACGGTGAAGAAGTAATTCTCCGAATTCGTTATCGGCTTTATGACGAAACACGGTTCCATCAAGGTTTTTGAACACAAACGCATCCGGTCCGTTTGGGACGATGAAGCCGGAACATGGTTTTATTCGGTCGTGGATGTCGTCGGGATTCTGACGGACCAGCCGGACACAAGACATGCCTCCGTTTACTGGAGCGTTCTAAAAAAACGCTTATCCAAAGAGAGTTGCGAACTGATTACAACTTGTAAGCAGTTGAAGCTTGCCTCTGAAGACGGCAAATTGCGTCTTACCGACGTCGCCGACACAAAAGGCATCCTGCGTATCATCCAGTCCATCCCGTCTCCCAAGGCCGAACCGTTCAAACGGTGGCTGGCTGAAGTCGGAGAAGAACGCCTGGAGGAAATCGAAGATCCGGAACTGGCCATTTCCCGTGCACTTTACACCTACAGAAGGAAAGGTTATTCCGAGAGCTGGATCAACCAGCGCCTGAAAACGATTGAAGTCAGGAAGGAACTTACCGACGAGTGGGACCGCAGCGGAGTCCACAGCGGTTTGAATACGCATCTCTCACTGACATCATTTCCAAAGCTTGGTCCGGCATGACAACGCGGGAATAAAAAAATCTGAAAGGTCTCCGCAAGGAAAATCTGCGCGACAACATGAGCAATTTGGAGCTCATCTTGAACATGCTCGCGGAAGCTTCGGCCACCGAGCTTTCCAAACAGAAAAATCCGCGTGGATTCGAGGAAAGTGCACAGATTGCGAAACGCGGCGGCGACATCGCCGGCGAAGCAAGAAAATAGCTTGAGGCCCAGACCGGAATCCCCGTCTGCACCCCGGACCGCGGCGGACTGATCGAAGACGGCGGCGACATTATCGAACAGGAAGACAAGGAATCCTGACCGTCCGCGGTTTCCGCTTGCATCAAGATCTGGGCATCTCAATTCATTTGTTTTCCGGCGCGTCCTGTTTTTGCGTTAAAAAGATTGAAATCAATCTTCAAACACGGTAAGAATGCGACTTGATTTTTCCCGGAACGGGTGATAGAGTAAGTAAAGCAAGAACAAATGCCGCTCGTTGTCGTTGAGGGTGTTCGTAACCGATGTTTTCCGAATCACGACATCACATCCTTGTTTTTCTCGCCATCCTTGAAAGGACTCACTCATGAACAATCGAAACGAGCTCTTCATCGCGATCGCGACCGCCGCCTTGCTCGCGTTCACGCTGCATACCGTGCTCAACATGGGGAGCTGTTGCGATGGGCCGTCGGGAAAAGCCAGACACGCGGACTGCGTCAGTCATCTTGCCTATATCGGCAAGGCTTTTTTTCAGTATTCCCTGAGCTATGACGACTGGTATCCGACCACGTCCAAAATCAGCGCGCCGAAATGGCTGGATGCCGAAAGCGGCAGAAGTCTCGAACTCCTCCGCGAAGCGGACCTGCTGTGCCTCCCGGAGTACTATCTCTGCCCCGGCAACAAACGCATCAAAGCCGCGAAAATGGGACAAAGTGTTCTGGGCCATGTTTCCTACAACTGGTGCGACGGTCTCAAGGGCAGCAGCTCCGCGCTGTCCCCCGTCGCCTGCGACGGCGTCGATAACCATAGTGTTTATACCGGATGGTTCGTCCGCGGCGAGGGTTCCGTCGGCATCGGCAGTGGAAGCGATTCTATGGCATGGAGCTACGATCCGATGTTCCGGGATTACTGCTACGAAAAGACCTACACGGATTACAGTTTCTGATCCGAATCAAACACCACCAAGGAGACCGGAATCATGCTTCGTCCGAACCGGGCAGGCCGGCTGCCGGATCGCTTTCACGGCGTATTTTTTCGATCTGACGGCGTCACACGTTTTAACGTGAAAATAACGTTCGAAAAACGCCTTGATCTGTTGAAAAACCGTCTTTTTGTGCTATGTTTACAGTGTTTACGGAAAACGTCCGCAACTTTCAGCTTATCCATAACCACAACAGGAAACAGACCATGAAGTTCTCACTCTCCATGAAGACGGCGCTCTCCTGCGCCGCAGTCTTCCTCGCCGCTGGGATCTGCTCTGCCGCCGATCCTCTCCTGACCTCGCCGGACGCGGACAAGACCATCCGTGTCTACCTCGACGAAGGCAACGTGCTCCGCGTGGAGCGCAACGACTCCGAAGTCTTCAAAGTCCGCCTCGGACTGAAGTCCGACAAGGCGGAATACGATTTCTCCAAACTCCAGATCCGCAGGCAGATTCCGTCCGCGGTCTCCCCCGTGCTCGTCTCCGAGAAATACACGTCCGTCAACGGCAAGCGCTCCGAACGCAGCTTCAAGATGAACGAAAAGACGCTCGTCTTCACCGATCCCGTGGATTACCGCAAGAACCAGATCGGCGTGGTCATCCGCGCCGGCGAAAACTCCTTCGCGTTCCGTTACGACCTCGGCGGTTCCGGCCAGGTCGAGTTCCAGGGCGAATCCACCATGTTCACCTTCCCGCTCACCGACGGCTTCCGCATGCAGCGCCGCGTGGCGCAGTACGAGGAACGTTATAACGCGTACACCGCCGATACGCTCAAGCCCCAGCAGCCTGCTCAGGGCGGCCCCGGACGGGGCGGCTTCGGCGGTTTCGGCCGCGGCAACAGGAACTGGAACTATCCGCTGCTCTTCAACTCCGCCGACAAGTCCGCCTGGGGACTCCTCTCCGAAACGTATTTCGACGGCACGTACTGCGGCACCTACCTGGTGTCCGACGTCACCGACGGCGGCGTGACCTTCACCACGCATTATCCCGATCCCGGCGAGGGCGCGGGGCAGGGCGCGGTCAACCCCGTGACCTCGCTCCCGTGGAAATCCCCGTGGCGCTGTGTCGTGATCGGCACGCTCGCCGACATCGTGGAGTCCACGCTCGTCGACGACCTCGCGCCCGAATGCGCATTTAATGACGTCTCCTGGATCACCCCCGGCGTCGCCTCCTGGGTCTACTGGGCCTACAACCGCGGCAGCAAGGAATACGAGGTCGTCAGGGACTATATCCTGCTCGCATCCGAAATGAAGTGGCCGAACGTCCTGATCGACTGGGAATGGGACGTGATGAAGGCGAGACCGAACTTCGAGCCCAAGTCCGAGATTCCGCACGGCGGCAACATCGACGACGCGCTCGCGCTCGCCAAGGAGAAGAACGTCGGCGTCTGGCTGTGGTACAACTCCGGCGGCAAGCACAACGGCGTCCAGGGCGGTCCCCGCGACCGCTTCAACACGCACGAGACGCGCGAAAAGGAATTCGCCTGGCTGAACGAAAAGAACGTCAAGGGTGTGAAGATCGACTTCTTCGAGAGCGACAAGCAGAGCATGATGCAGTACTACGTCGACATCCTGAAGGACGCCGCCCCGCACAAGATCATGGTCAATTTCCACGGCAGCACGCTCCCGCGCGGCTGGTCCCGCACCTATCCCAACCTCATGTCCATGGAGGGCGTCTACGGCGCGGAACAGTACAACAACCATCCCTTCATGACCGACCCCGCCGCGGAGCACAACACCACGCTGCCCTTCACGCGCAACGCCGTCGGCCCGATGGACTACACGCCCACCGCGTTTACGAACTCCCAGAATCCGCACCGGACCAGCCACGCGCATGAGCTCGCGCTCCCGGTCGTCTTCGAGTCCGCCGCGCAGCACATGGCCGACCGCCCGTCCGCCTTCCGTGCACTGCCCGATGCCGTGAAGGACTTCATCGCCGGGCTCCCGACCACCTGGGACGATACGAAATACCTCGGCGGCGAACCGGGCGATTTCGTGATCCTCGGCCGCCGCAAAGGCTCCACCTGGTACGTCGGCGGCATCAACGGCAAGACCGGCACCCGCGAAGTCAAGTTCTTCGTCCCCGGCAACCCCGGCGAGACCTTCGCCTACCGCAAGATCGCGGACGGGAAGGACGTCGACGAACAGTATTTCCATGACGGCAAGGTCAGCCCCGACAACGCCCGCGCATGGGACATCTCCGAAGGCACGGCAAAGGCCGGCGACGAGATCACCGTGAGAATGGTCGGACGCGGCGGCTTCTCCTTCCGCTTCACCAAAGAATAATCGTACCGAAGCAATCAATCCCCCCGGGGGCGGACGTTCCTGCGTTCGCCTCCCGTTTTTTATGCCCGTGCGCCGTTGTGCCGGGCAAGGATGTGCCGAAGCTGATCCAACAGCCGGAATGACGCCAAAGAAAAACCCGTGCAGTTTCCTGCACGGGGGGATTCATTCTATTTGGCACTGTATCGGCACCGCATTGCGGTGTGCCCGAGCGGAGCCGCGCACTACTGCAGTGGAGGCCCTGCCTCCCTCACTTGTTCAGCGGGAGGTAGGCGGTGTAGTGCTCGTGGTAGACGTTGAAGATCGGCATCAGCGTGAACTCGCCGTCCTTGCCCTTCGCGATGAACTCGCCGAACTTCTTTCCGGGCTTGAACGCCTTGATCGCGGTCTCGGCGTCGGCGGCGTCAACGGTCGGGATCGGCTCATGCGTTTCCGGCCCCCACTGGTCCCTGTAACGGCGCACGGCGGGGTCGTCCTTGCCCGCGGCGGGCGGGATCACGGCGACGAGGAGCAGCGGGCCGTAGAAGAACGCCACGTGCTTGCCGTCGGGGAGCGCCTCGCTGTAGAGCGGGAACTCGAATTCGACCTCGACCTTGTCGCCGTCCTTCCACTTGCGGGAGACTGCCACGTAGCCGCGTTCGTCGGCCTCGGCGCTGACGGCGGAACCGTTCACCTTCACGGTCATGGTCTTCGCCCAGACGGGCTTGCGGAGGTCGAGCGCGAAGGACTTCGCCTTCTTGAGCCCGAGGCTGATCTCGGCGGTCTTCGACAGCGGGAACTCCGAATTGATCTCGAGGTCGAGCCCGAGCTTGTCATCCTTCAGTTCCGCCGCCCAGTACTGGTTCACTGCCACGGTGCCCGCGCCGTCGGTGGCGAAGCTGATCTCGGTGTAGCGTTCCGGGTTCTCCATGCCGGACCCGACGCAGCACCACCAGGAATTGAACTCCGTGGAGAAGACTTTGTAGTGCGGGGAGCCGAGGGAGAGGAAGTAGCCGTATTCGCCGGGCTCGTGCCCGATGTTTGCGGCGATATGGTTCAGCGTGACGCGTTCGGCGAAGTCCATCGGCTTCGTGTTCTGGTTCCACTCGAAGACGTGCTGGGCGATCTTCACCATGTTGTAGGAGTTGCAGGTCTCGGCGGTGTTCGGCTTCAGCGTGCGCGCCACGTCGTTCATGTCGTAGAAATGCTCGCTCTCGCTGTGGCCGCCGTTCGCGTAGGAACGCTTCGTGGAGACTTCGGTGAAGAAGTATTCGGCGCCGGTCTTCGCCTTTTCGTCGCCCTCGACCTCGTACAGGCGCGCCAGGCCGGCGATCTTCGGGATCTGCGTGTTCGCGTGGATGCCGTTGAAGATGTCGCGCTGCTCCTCCATCGCGCCGAGGATGCGGTTGTCGAAGAAGAAGCGGCGTCCGGCCTCGGAATACTTCTTGTCGCCGGTGTCTTCGGCGAGGTCGACCATGACTTCCAGCATGCCGCCGTGCTCGGCGCGGAGCATGTTCTGCACCTGGTTCTCGTTGAGGTTGCCGAGCGCGGCGCAGACGCGGTCCGCGAGTTTCTTTTCGACCTCGAGCGCCTTCTTGTTGCCGGTCAGGCGGTAGGCGTCGCGGAGGCCGGCGAAGACCTTGTGGATGGAGTAGAACGGCACCCAGACGCCGTTCAGGTTGAACGCCTGAGCGCGCACCTGGCCGCGTTCGAGCTGGTTCAGCCAGCCTTCGTCCTCGGCGTGGACATACCCGGTGCCGAGCTTGTCCTGGCACTTCGCGAGCTCGTCCACGATGTAGTCGGCGCGTTCCTTCGCCTTCTCGTTGCCGCCGTGCGCGTATGCCATGGCGAGCGCGGAGAGGTAGTGCCCCAGCGAATGTCCCGCGATGTCGCGCGCTTCCCAGCCGCCGTACGGACGGGCTTTCGCCTCGAATCCCGCCACCGTGAGGAATTTCGACAGCAGGGCGTCCGGGTTCAGCGTTTCCAGCAGGAACGTCTCGTTCACTTTCTTGCGGTCGGCAAGCGGGCCGCTCTCCAGCTCCGTCGCGCTGGACGGGTAAAAGGTCAGTTTCCCGGGGGCGGGCGCGGGCTCTTCTTCGGCGGAGGCGCAGCTCACGGCTGCGGTTGCCGCGCAGATCGCGGCGGCGAGGATGACGGCAGGTTTCATGTCTTGGTTCTCCTGTTCGTTCATGGGGATGGTTGACATAGGTCGGATACGTTGTTTTACGTTCAAATCAGGCGTCGGGACGAATGCGTCACGGTTCGGCGCGAACAGCGGACATCCTTCCCGTTCAGACTTAATATACTATAAAACCTGAAATATGCTATTCCCTTTTCGGAAAAAAGCATATATTTTTTGATCAATAATACTCTTTCAGGATCCGGTCGCCTTTCTCGGGATTCAGGTACACGTCATAGGAAATGACCGCCTGGAAATCGTCTCCGAGTTCGCCGAAATCGACTTCTTTCGCCCGGCCGTTCACGGCACTGCCGAACTGGAAAAAGATCTTGGCATAATGCCCGCCAGCCCGCAGATATGCGAACCTGTAAGCCGAATACCATGTCGTTTGGTTCGCTCTGCCGTAATCCCAGATGCGGACGATCTCCTCGATGGGGATCGCGATCTCCCGGCGCGTGTAGCCGTTCTCCGGGGCCAGCTCCATAAAATAATTCTCCATGCGTCTTCGGGCGGCGCTGCAATCCAGTACGATCCGGGTATGCAGATCGCGCTGTTCCCCTATTTCTTCGGTAGAGCCATGATAATACCTTATTTTGCCGTCGAAAGGGTTCTGTTCCGCCAGGGATTTCCCCTCGTCGAACAGGATGAAGCCGTCGTCCGGGTCGTCGGAGTGAAGCCGTATGATGAAGACAGCGGGATACTTCACGGTCTCCCCTCTGGAATCGACGGCGCCGGGAAACTCCTTCGTGACAATCTCGCCCTGTTCGTCCCGCAGGAAATCCAGCTCCAGATATCTGGACGCGTCCGGCGTCTGCCCGAATGGGACGTGCGTATGTTCTTCCATGACGGGTTTTGAGCTGCGGAATTTTAGGACGCGGCGCTCTTTCTTCTTCATATCGTAATCCAGATAGGTAGCCTCATAAAGGTGCTGCAGAGTCCGGAACCGGATCGGCGGATGCGCAGGCGGGTGGATCTGCCGCAACACGACCCGCATATCGCGCCAGCCCGGCGTGTTTTCCCGATCCTCATCCGTCTCGAAATCCGTATAGTAATAGTGCTCCTCCGGTTCATACCCGTCTTTGTAAAAAAGCAGGCGGGTCGCGTGCCCCTTCCAGATCCAATGCCAATGCGTCTTGCTGACGCTGAACTCCCCGTCGGCCGTCAGCTTGACACGGCGATTCCCAAGCCCCTCGTAGTCGTTGTACAGGAGAAGCATGAGCAGCGAGGGCGGGTAATCGTACGTGACAGTGATTTCGACGTCTTCCAGCGGAGCCCCGGTGGTTTCGTCCACGATGACGCCGTTGATGCCGCAGCATCCGGCCGTCCAGGCGGCGCAGAGGACCGCCATGCAGACGAGGAGGAAAAGGCGCAGGCTGTGATTCCTGTTCGGCATGAGGGTTAGGACTTTCATGCTTGGGGTGGTTCTTTCGTGACCGGGAAGAATCCGGGATTTTGGTCCGGTTTCATACAATAGCATGCAGACACGGAAAAATCAAGCGTCAAAAGGGAAGACAGAAAGATTCGCGACGCAAGCGAAAACCGCCCCGTCAGAATGGGGCGGGTTGGGCGGAGCGAAGCTGTTGCCCTCCGGCGTACTCCGGGCTTCACCGTCCGACATGCGAAAAAAAAGCCAAAAAAGGGGTTTCCGGCTTGATACCCTCATGAATCGTGCTATGTTACGTAAAGGAGTTGTTCCTCGAAACAGGAACTTGAAACGATGAACATGGCGCCGCCATGCTTTTATACTACGGAAGCAATATTGAGGTAAGTCAGCCTCGAATCCCGGAGCGCCTGCGGGCTTTGGACTTCGGTGCCGGTTTTTATACGACATCCAGCCGGGAACAGGCGGCAAAATGGGCAAAGGTCGTCATGAAACGGCGTCGATCCGGCGTCCCCTGCATCAGCGTTTTTTTTCTGGACGAAGCACAACTGGAACAGCTGCGCGTCCTGAGGTTCGATTCGCCGTCCGCGGAATGGCTTGATTTCGTTGTGTCAAACAGAAAAGAGATGCCCCTTCCGAACGTCTTCGACCTCGTGATCGGCCCTGTGGCGAATGACTCGACGCTTCCCGTGATCGACGACTACATCGACGGCAGATACACGAAGAAAGAGGCGGTCGAACGCCTTCTGCCCCGGAAATTGACGGACCAGTATGCGTTTCCGACCGCGAAGGCGCTCTCCGCCCTGGAGTTCAGGGAAAGCGAGGCTATATCATGACACCGGATGCCCGAACGATCGACTTTTACGACCGGCATGTCACGCAGATGATCTCGGAAAAGTACGGATTGGATGAAAAAACGGCAATCCGGGCTTTTCTGGAATCCGAGACCTACAGGATGCTGATCGATCCGGAGCTGGATATCTGCACGTTGAGCCCCGCCATCGTGTTCGACATGTGGGAATGCGAGAAGGTCACGGGGGATCCCCGGCGCTCCCAATACATCAGGGCGGATTGAAGATGAGCAGGGAAACATCGTTTTTTATCTACTTGATCGAGCGGTATGCCGCCTACAAAAAGACGAGCGCCGACAGGATCCTGGCTCTTTGGGACAGCCTTGATCTGACGGATTTCGTTTACGATATGTACGAGCTGTATCACAGCGAACGCCTTCAGAACGCTTTTGACGATATTGATGTGCTGATCGCGGAGCGTCAATCCGCCCGGCAAACGTCATAAACGCAGGATAGGCGCGGCGGCCTCAGAACAGGTCGGGCTGGGCGGAGGCGTCGTCATTCCGGGCGGAGGGGCTTTCCGCGAGGTAGGATTTCTGCGCGCCGGGGGTGACGGTGTCTTCGGGGCGGAGATGCCCGAGGAGGAGCGGGGACTTCGGGTCGTGGTATTTGAAGTTCTCGAACGCCTTGCGCGGATTTTGGTTCGCGTAGCAGTATTTGCAGCCGTTGAGGCAGGTGTCGTACGCACCGATGTCGTGCGTTTCGATGCAGTGGCAGCCCGCGCGGATGCCCTTGTGCTTGAGCTTGCGGAAGATGATGCCGTTGGCGCGGCCGAGGATGTCGAGCGTCATGCAGCCGGAGGAGCGGATGCCGTAGCGGGAATAATCGCCGTCCGTGCCGCAGGTCTGGATCGGGATGCCGAAGCGCGCGGCGGTCGCGCCGAGGAATTCCGCGAGCTCGTTCTTGTAGGCGGCGTTCAGCGGGACCAGCTCGGGCATGTTGCGTTCGACCTTCCGGTACATCTCCACAAAACTGAAGATGCAGCGGTCGATGTGCGGCGCGAGGCGGGCCGCCATGCGCGCGAACGTTTCCTTGTGGCGTTCAATGGTGTAGGTCTTCGTGAGCAGGACGGGGTCGTAGCGCCAGGCGACGCGGCGCGGACCGACGATGGAGGCGAGTTTCGTCAGCGTCTCCATGCTCTCCTCGATTCCGGGCACACCCGGCTCCACGTCGCGTCCGTACGCCGTGATCGTGTAGTGGAAATACGTGTGGAAGCGGTCCGCGATCTCGCGGATGCGCGGCAGGATCGGGCGGTAGTTCTTCGAGCAGAACACCACACAGTCGACGACCTCGGGATTCAACTCCCAGCGCGTGACCTTGTCCGGGAAGAGCGGATTCCGGGACAGCACATACCCCTCGGCGAACCGGTTCAGCAGCCAGTCCGTGAAATACTGGACCGTGTCAGTCCGTCCTCCGGTGTTGATTATCATGGAAGCTGCGCCTCCACTGCGGCAGTGCCGGGCTCCGCTCCGGCACACACAAAGTGTGTTGAATAGTGCCGGGCTCCGCTCCGGCACACATGAGGTACGTCGGCACGTGCAGGCATGAACCGCGAGCTCAGGTTACTGGTTGTCTTCGAGCTTCTTGTACTCGGCGTACTTCTTCGCGGCGAGCTGGCTGCCGGTCTCGAAGAGCGTGGCGGCGTTCTCGGGGAAGGTGCGTTCGAGCGCGGCGAAGCGGACCTCGCCCTTCAGGAAGCTGCGGTAGTCCTTCGTGGGCGCCGGGGAGTCGAGCGTGAACGGTTTTTCCTTCGACGGATTATAGCGGTAGAGGAACCAGTAGCCGGCGTCGACGGCGGCCTTCATCTCCTGCTGGACGTTGCACATGCCGCACTTCAGTCCGTGGGTCATGCAGGGGGCGTAGGCGATCACGACGGACGGACCGGGGAACGCCTCGGCCTCCTGGAGCGCCTTCATGAGCTGGTTCGGGTCCGCGCCCATCGCGACGGACGCGACGTAGACGTTGCCGTAGGTCATGAAGATGCGCCCGAGGTCCTTCTTCGGGCTGCGCTTGCCGGAGCTGGCGAACTGCGCCACCGCGCCGATCTGCGTGGCCTTGGAGGATTGGCCGCCGGTGTTCGAATAGACTTCGGTGTCCACGATGAGCGCATTGATGTTCTCTCCGCTGGCGATCACGTGGTCGAGTCCGCCGAACCCGATGTCGTACGCCCAGCCGTCGCCGCCGTACATCCAGAAGGTTTTCTTCGCGAGCTGGTCGCGGTGCAGGAGGATGGCGTCGGCGAGCTCGGCGGTCTCCGGGTCGGACGCGAGTTCGGCGCGGGCGGATTCGAGCGCGTCGCAGAGGGCGTCGGTCGCGGTGCGCGAGGCGTCGAGATCGTCGAATGTATCAAGCCAGTTCTGAAGCGCGTTCTTTACGGCTTCCGGCACAGTCTTTTCAAGCAGGGCTTTTGCGCGGATGACCTGCATCTCGCGCTGTTTCTTCGAGGACAGCAGCATGCCGAGCGCAAACTCGGCGTTGTTCTCGAACAGCGAATTGGTCCACGCCGGGCCGAATCCGCGCCGGTTGACCGTGTACGGGATGCCGGGCATGGGCGAGCCCCACGCCTGCGAACACCCGGTGGCGTTTGCCCAGTACACGCGGTCGCCGAAGAGCTGGGTCAGCAGCTTGGCGTAGGGCGTTTCGCCGCAGCCGGCGCAGGCGGCGGAGAACTCGAGGAGCGGGCGGCGGAACTGGCTGCCCTTGACTGTGTAAGGGTTGAAGACGTCTGCCTTGGCGGGGAGCGACAGCAGGTAGTTCCAGTTCGCGAGGTCGTGTTCGGCCTCGGCGTTCGGGACCATGCTGAGCGCCTTTTCCTTCGCCGGGCAGACGGACGCGCAGACGCCGCATCCGGTGCAGTCGGCGGCGCTGATCTGAAGCGTGAAGACATAGCCGGGCTTGCCGCCCTTCGCGGGCTCCGTGCGGAGCGGGGCGGGCGCGGCGGCGGCCTCGTCGGCGGTCAGCAGGTACGGGCGCACCACGGCGTGTGGGCAGGCGAACGCGCATTTGTTGCACTGGATGCACTTGGCGGGATCCCAGACGGGCACGTGGACCGCGATGTCGCGTTTTTCGTAGGCGGTCAGGCCCATGTCGATCACGCCGTCCTCGTAGCCCTTGAACGCGCTCACGGGCAGGTTGTCGCCCTTCTGGGCGTTGATCGGCTCGAGCAGGTTCGTGACGACGGCGGGGAGGCCGGGGCGCGCGGCGGGCGCGGGATCGGCGGCGTTCCGCCAGGATTCCGGCACAGGCGCCTCCACGAGGCTCTTCACGCCCTCGTCGATGGCAGCGAGGTTGCGGTTCACTACATCGTCGCCTTTGGCGAAATACGTCTTTTTCGCGGCGGCCTTCATGAAGGCGACCGCCTCGTCCACCGGGATGACGTTCGCGAGGCGGAAGAACGCGGCCTGCAGGACCATGTTGATATGGCTGCCGAGGCCGAGGCGCTCCGCGATGGCGACGGCGTCGATGAGGTAGAGCTTCGCATGGCGTTCGGCGAGCGTGCGTTTCACGTGCGCGGGAAGCTTTTCGTCAAGCTCGGCGGGCGTCCACGGGCAGTTCAGCAGCAAGGTCCCGTTCGGTTTGAGTTCGCCTGCGACGTCGTATTTGGAGATGTAGGTGGCGTTGTGGCAGCCGATGAAGTCGGCGGCCTTCACGTAGTAGGAGGACCGGATCGGGCTGTCGCCGAACCGGAGGTGCGACTTGGTCACGCCGAACGACTTCTTGGCGTCGTACTCGAAATACGCCTGGGCGTACTTCGGGGTGTGGGCGTTGATGATGTTCACGGTGTTCTTGTTCGCACCGACCGTGCCGTCGGATCCGAGCCCCCAGAACTTGCAGCAGACGATGTGCTCGTCGTCTGGGTAGAGCGGGGCTTCGACCGGGAGCGAACGGTGCGTCACATCGTCTACGATGCCGATGGTGAAGCCGTTCATCGGCTTCTCGGCAGCGAGGTTGCGGAACACGGCCTCGACCTGTGCGGGGTCGGTGTCCTTCGAGGAGAGGCCGTAGCGGCCGCCGTATACGGCGAACGCGGCGGGATGGTTCGCCTCCGCCAGCACGGACCGGACGTCCAGGTACAGCGGGTCGCCCGCCGCGCCCATCTCCTTGCAGCGGTCGAGCACGGCGATGCGCTTGACCGAAGCGGGCAGGGCGGCGAGGAAGTGTTTCGCGGAGAACGGCCGGTACAGATGGACCTGCAGGAATCCTGTCCTGCCGCCGCGGGCGTTCAGCCAGTCGACGGTCTCGCGGACGGTGCCGGAGACGGAGCCCATGGCGACCACGACGTATTCCGCATCGGGCGCGCCGTAGTAGTCGAAGAGATGGTACTGGCGGCCCGTCACGGACGCGATCCTGTCCATGCAGGACTGCACGATACCGGGCAGGGCGTCGTAGAACGCGTTGTTCGCCTCGCGCACCTGGAAGAAGATGTCCGGGTTCTGCACGGTGGCGCGGAGCATCGGATGTTCGGGATTGAGGGCGTGGGCGCGGAACGCCTCGAGCGCCTTCCTGTCGACGAGCGGCTTCAGGTCGGCGTAGTCGATGGGCTCGACCTTGGAGAGCTCGTGCGAGGTGCGGAATCCGTCGAAGAAGTGCAGGAACGGGATCAGCCCTTCGATGGCGGCGAGGTGCGCCACGGGCGCAAGGTCCATCACTTCCTGCGCGTTCGCGCTGGACAGCATCGCGAACCCGGTCTGGCGGCAGTTCATCACGTCCGAATGGTCGCCGAAGATCGACAGTGCGTGCGTGCCGACCGTGCGGGACGCCACGTGCAGGACGCCGGGGAGTCGTTCGCCGGAGATGCGGTGCATGACCGGGATCATGAGCATGAGTCCCTGCGACGAGGTAAAGGATGTGGAGAGCGCGCCGGCTTCCAGCGAACCGTGGACCGCGCCGATCGCGCCGGCCTCGGACTGCATTTCCACGAGCGTTACGGTCTGGCCGAACACGTTTTTGCGGCCTTTCGCCGCCCATTCGTCGGTCTTGCCTGCCATCGGGGAGGACGGGGTGATCGGGTAGATGGCGGCGACTTCGGAAAACGCGTAAGCGGCGTAGGCGCACGCCTCGTTGCCGTCCATCGTGACAAACTGTTTCGCGGAACTCATCGGATCGGGTCTCCTTGTTCGGTATCAGTTCACTTGCAAACAAAAAACATGTTCGGGGCCGCGCGGGACGCGGAAGTCCGGCGGAAGCGAACGGGTTCGTCCTCCGCCGGGAAACACGCCGCGGGCGCGGCGGGGCAGATCACTCGGCGACGATGCCGTCGACCTTCTTGATCTTGAGGCGCTTCACGGCGTCCTCGCGCATCTTGTACTTGAGGATCTTGCCGGCGGCGTTCATGGGGAACTCCTTCACGAAGTCGACGTAGCGCGGGACCTTGTACTTCGCCATGTGGGAGCGCACGAAGTCCTTCATCTCCTCCTCGGTCATGGACTCGCCTTCCTTCAGGATCACGCAGGCGACGATCTCCTCGCCGTACTGCTCGTCCGGGATGCCGATGACCTGCACGTCGGAGACTTTCGGGTGCGTGTAGATGAATTCCTCGATCTCCTTCGGGTAGATGTTCTCGCCGCCGCGGATGATCATGTCCTTCAGGCGGCCGGTGATGCGGTAGTTGCCTTCGGGCGTGCGGAGCGCAAGGTCGCCGGTATGGAGCCAGCCGTCGGCGTCGATGGCGGCGGCGGTCTCGAGCGGCATCTTGTAGTAGCCCTTCATGATGTTGTAGCCGCGGGCGAGGAATTCGCCGGGCACGTTGTCCGGGAGGTCCTTTCCGGTCGCGGGGTCCACGATGCGGCATTCGATCTCCGGCATGGCGCAGCCCACGGTTTCCACGCGGACGTCCAGCGGGTCGTCGGTGCGGCTCATGGTGCAGCCGGGGGACGCCTCGGTCTGGCCGTACACGATCACGATCTCGGTCATGTTCATCTTGTTTACGACGTCCTGCATGACGGACACCGGGCACGGAGAGCCGGCCATGATGCCGGTGCGCATGTAGGAGAAATCGGTCTTCGGGAAGTCCGGGTGTTCCAGCATGGCGATGAACATCGTGGGCACGCCGTGGAACGCCGTGATCTTCTCCTGGTTGATGCAGGCGAGCGCGGACTTCGGGGAGAAATAGGGCAGCGGGCAGAGGGTGGTGCCGTGCGTCATGGACGCGGTCATGGCGAGCACCATGCCGAAGCAGTGGAACATCGGGACCTGGACCATCATGCGGTCGGCCGTGGAGAGGTCCATGCTGTCGCCGATGCACTTGCCGTTGTTCACCACGTTGTAGTGCGTCAGCATCACGCCCTTGGGGAATCCGGTGGTGCCGGAGGTATACTGCATGTTGCACACGTCGTGGATGTCCACGGCGTCGGCGCGGCGGCGGAGCTCGTCCATCGGCACCTTGTTGGAATACTCCACGGCCTCTTCCCAGGTCAGGCTGCCGGGCTGGCGGAAGCCGACCGTAATGACGTTGCGGAGGAAGGGCAGGCGTTTCGCGTGGAGCGGGTCGCCCGCCTTCGTCTGCGCGAGCTCGGGACAGAGTTCGTTCACGATGCCGGCGTAGTCGGAGTCGCGGTAGCCTTCGATCATCACCAGCGTGTGCGTGTCGGACTGCCGCAGCAGGTATTCGGCCTCCTGGATCTTGTACGCGGTGTTCACCGTGACCAGGGCGGCGCCGATCTTCGTGGTCGCCCAGAACGTGATGTACCATTGCGGCACGTTCGTCGCCCAGATCGCCACCTTGCTGCCGGGTTTCACGCCGAGCGCGATCAGGGCGCGGGCGAAGTCGTCCACGTCGTCGCGGAACTCGGAATAAGTGCGCGTGTAGTCCAGCGTGGTATACTTGAAGGCGTACTGGTCGGGGAATTCGCGGACCATGGCGTCCAGCACCTGGGAGAACGTCTTTTCGATCAGGATGTCCTTCTTCCAGATGAATTTCCCGGTATGACGCTTGTTTTCGTAGAGGGTCGCTTTGGCGCGGGCGAGCTCGAACCGGCTCATGTAGCTCACGAACTGCGCGAAGATCACGTCGGGCGAGCTGATCTCGGCTTCCCACTTCGGGTCCCATTCGATGGAGATGAATCCGTCGTAGTTCACCGAGTGGAGGGCGTTCATCACGCGGTCGAGCGGGAGCGAGCCCTCGCCGACGATGGCGTGGACTTCGGCGCTCTCGGAGTCCTTCAGGTGGATGTGGCGGATGTACGCGCCGAGGTTCTTGACCGTGGTCTCGGGCGTTTCGCCGCAGACGCGGTAGGGGTAGTGCAGGTCCCACAGCGCCGCCAGGTTGTCCGTCATGAAGCTCGCGAGCAGGTCGCCGAGCTTCTGCGTGTCGGAGTAGTATCCGACCGTCTCCACGAGCAGGACGATGCGGGACTCCTCGGCGAGCGGCAGGGCGCGGCCGATGAATTCGCGTGCGGCGGCATCGTCCTGTTCCGTGTTCCCGCCGACTTTCAGGCGGATGTACGGCACGTGCAGGCGGCGCGCGGTCGCCAGGCAGCGCTTGAGTTCGTCGAGTGCGGCTTCCGGCTTCGCGGCGATGTCGTTCACGAGGTCGAGGCAGGAGATGCGCAGGTCGTAGTTGCGGAGCTTGTGCTGGATGCCGGAGAGGCGTTCGGGCTGGAAATCGCTCCTGAGCTTCGGCGTGTCGATATTGTGGATCTCGATCCCGTTGAACTTGTATTCACGGGCGATCCGTATGAAATCGTCGAAACTGTAGGACTCCCAACGATTGGTTGAGAACGACAACTTCATTTGACACCTGCCTCATAACAGATCTTGTTCACGGCGTCGATGAACGCGCGGATGCCCGCGCCGATGACGTCGGTGGAGATGCCTTTGCCCGAGTACACCTTGTTCTCGTAGCGGAGCTTCACGATGGTGGAGCCCATCGCAGCGGCGCCGCCGGTCACGGACTGGATTTGGAAGTCGTCCAGCTCGAAATGGTGGTCGAGGATCTCCTCGATGGCGAGGAATGCGGCGTCGATCGGGCCGTCGCCCGTGCTGAAGCCCTTCACCTCGACGCCGTTGCGTTCGAGGATGACGTGAGCATAGGACGTGATCTCGTTGCCGGAGGTGATGACGAAAGACTTGAGCGCGTAGGTCGCCGGCACCTGGAACGAGACCGTGCCGATGATGGCTTCGAGCTCCTTCGGGCCGACTGCTTCCGTCTTCTTCCGCACGATGCGCTGCACGGACTCGTAGACGGAGTCCAACGCGCTTTCGTCGAGGTCGTAGCCCATCTGGCGGACGGCTTCGGCGACGGCTTCGCGGGAATCGGAGTTGGAAAGGGTGAAACTGATCTCGCCGGAAGCGGATGCGGCCGCGTCGGGCTCGACGCACTCGTCCTGCATGGCGCTGCCGCTCAGGATCTGGCGGATCTGGTCGCAGGACTTCTCCAGTACGGTCATGTTGAGGTTGCAGGACACTCCGAGGGCGTCGCCCTTCGCGCGGAAGACGTGCGCGATGCTGCGGAGGCTGGGCTCGTTCATGCCGGAGCAGGCGGTCTTGATCTGGCTGAACCCGGTGTTCACGCTGGCGAAAATGCACGCCGCGGCCATGTGGAGGGAGTTGGAATACTCGAACGACAGCTTCACATTCGCGAGCTCGGGGACGGCCTCGGTCAGGGCCGTGATGAACCGGCTGGACTCCTCGGGCAGCATCACGCCCGCGGTGTCGCAGACGGTGATGATGCCGGCGCCGCATTCGATGCCGGCGCGGATCGCCTGTGCCAGGAACTCGACCTCGGCGCGCGTGGCGTCGTGCAACGTGAGCTCGACGTCTTCGCAGAGTTCGCGGCACGCCTTGACCTGAGCGCGGATCATCTCCAGCACGACCGGCGGCTTCTTGTGGAACCGGTACTCCATCTGAACCGTCGAAACCGGCGCGACCACGTTCAGGCGCGGACGTTTCGCGGCGCGAAGTGCCTCCCAGGTCTCCGGAAGAAGCTCCGGATCAAGCCCGACCGGGCAGGCAAGAATGCAGCGCGTCATAAGGGGAGCAAGCGTGTGAAGGAAAACGATGTCGTTTTTCCCGTTCACGATCGGAGCCGTTTCAATGGCATCCACGTTCAGCTTGTCAAGCTGACGCGCCACCTCGATCTTTTCCTTAAAGCTCAAGGAACTGCCGTTGCACGCGGCTTGTTCGCGCAACGACACATCGACGATTTGTATTTCTTTCATGGGCGTCTCCTTACGACGTTCGCCATCCCTGCCCGGCACCGCGCCGGACATTCGCGGCAGAAAAGATATAAACCTTTAATATACAGCGTCCCCCTGAAAAAATCAAACAAAAACATGACCCGTCCCCTCTTTTTTCCATAAATATCTTTGATAAGAAAAAACGGGAAATACCGCAAGTCCGTATCTTGATCCCTGAAAGAAAAGCGATTAGGCAGTGCGTTTCCCGTCCGCCATTCTCCATAACGGAATCATGCTCCATAAGGACGGCATCCGGGACGCGTTCGATCGGTTCGAAAGCAGCTTTTCAAGCTTGCATTCGGGATAAAACGGAGCTACATTATACCGTCTGCATCAAATTCAATTCCCCCGGTAGCAAAAAAGGAGATTCATTCATGCGACGCAATGACCGCGAGATCAAGGACAGCAGTGCCATCATGGATATCGTCCGTTCCCTGCCGGTCGGACACATAGCCATGAACGATGCCGGAAAGCCCTACGGCGTGACCATGAACTACCTTGCCGAACCCGGCCCGGACGGAAGCATCGTGCTGTATTTCCACGGCGCAAAGGATGGGCGCAAGGCCGATATTCTGGCGAGGGATCCGCATGTCTATTACTTTGCCGAACGCGACGACGGCGCAAAGGAGATCGTCCGTCCGAACGGCATGCGGTCCGTGACCGATCTTTACGTTTCGGTCGCCGGCGACGGCGTGATGGAGCAGATCACCGAGCCTGACGAAAAACGCCGCATCCTGATCGCCTTTGCCAATGCGTTCGCCGACACTCCGTTCGAATCCCTGCCGGACGCGGTCGTGGAAATGACCGCCGTCTGGAGACTCGTCCTGCGGCGCCCGACCGGGAAAAGCAATCCGCCGGTCAGGGGGTAGGCAAGGGTGAGGAGTCGAGGATCCAGCGGTCGAGGAAGGCCATCTGATCCGGGGTGTGGAACCAGTGTTCGCCGCCGGGCATGACCGTGAGCGGCGCGCCGATGCGGGAAGCGAATTCGGACATCGTTTCGGGCGGGGTCAGGAAGTCATGCTCGCCGTACAGGATGCGGGTCGGGACGGTCCATTGGATCGGGTGCTGCCGCACGTCGCAAAGCCAGTCCCAGGACAGTGTCTCGCCGAAACCGATCGGGATTTCCTTTCTGGCGCGGAGCTCGTCTTCCGTGATGTCTGCCTTTTCCATCATGCCCGCGATCAGCTTCTCCATATCCACGACAGGGGAGATGAAGAGCGCGCGATCGATTAGCCGGGAGGACAGCGAGGTCATGGAGAGAAATGCCCCGATGCTGTTCGCGACCAAAGTCAGCGAGCCGCATTCCGCCCGCAGAGGCTCGAAAAAGCGCGGGAACTCCTCGCGCGCCTCCCACGGAGTCTGTGCCCGGTAGTCGAATCCGAAAACTTCACTCCCGGGGAAAAGCGGCCTGTAGTGTTCCGCTTCGCCGGCACTGCCGCCCTTTCCATGCACATAGACGATCCGATGTTTCATGCCAGCTTCACTCGCCCGGATAGTTTGCAGCCCCATTTGCCCGGTTCAGTCTTCCAATTGGTCGGGGTCGAGGGATTTGCCTTCCTGATTGATCCTGACGCATACGGGATCGGGCTCGCCGATTTTGCCGGTCCAGAGGTATTTGGCGGTCTCCTCCTTCACGACACGGCAGAGCCACAGCAGACAGACCACGTTCGGGATCACCATCAGGCCGTTCGCGATGTCCGAGATGTTCCATACGATCGGCAGCGAGACGACCGCGCCGAGGAACACGAGCGGGATGTACGCCGCGCGGAAGACCTGGAACATGGTTTTGCCGCCGAGGTAGTGGATCGCCTGGCGTCCGTAGCAGAACCAGCCGAGGATCGTGGTGTAGGCGAAGATCGACAGGCAGACGGAGAGGATGTATTTCCCCGCGTATGGGATCCGTTCGAATGCGTTGAATGCAAGTTCCGGCGCAGTGAACGCCGCGAAATCGGGCTCGGAGTTCAGCGTCAGCGCGGTGGAGACCAGCGAGATGCCCGTCAGCGCGCAGATGCAGACGGTGTCCCAGAACGTCCCGGTGGACGAGATCAGCGCCTGCCGGACGGCGTTTGCGGTCTTTGCGCTCGCGGCGATCAGGGGCGCCGAGCCCATGCCGGATTCGTTGGAGAAGAGCCCGCGCGCCACGCCGTAGCGGATCGCGGTCATCATCGCCACGCCGAGGAACCCGCCCCCGACGGCCTTCGTGCCGAAGGCGTCCGTCACGATCAGGCGGATCGCCGGCAGCACGGCGGATGCGTTGCGCCCGATGATGACGAAGCACCCGAGCACGTACAGGAGCGCCATGGCGGGGACCAGCGCGCCGCAGACTTTGGAGATGAACTTGAGGCCGCCGACCACGACCAGGAGGATCAGCAGGGCCTCGGCCGCGCCCGTCGCCCACATCGGCGCGGAGAACGTCTTCCCGATGGTCTCCGCCACGGCGTTGCTCTGCGTCATGCTGCCGATCCCGCAGCACGCCAGCAGGACGAAAGCGGAGAAGAGGACCGCGAGCCATTTGCACTTCATGCCGCGTTCGATCGCGTACATCGGGCCGCCTCGGATCATGCCGTCATCGTCGACGATGCGGTATTTGACCGCGAGCACGCCCTCCGCGTACTTGGTCGCGATGCCGAAGACGCCGCAGAGCCAGCACCAGAAGACCGCGCCGGGGCCGCCGCATACGATCGCGGTCCCGACGCCAATGATGTTGCCGGTGCCGATGGTCGCGGCCAGGGCGATCGCCAGGGCGCCGAACTGCGAGACTTCGCCGTCTGCGCCGGAATCGTTCCGGACGCTCAGCTTGATGCCGAGGAAGATGTGCCGCTGGATGAATTTCAGGTAGAATGTCAGAAAGACATGGCATCCGAGCAGGAGGATCAGCAGGGGCGGCCCCCAGAGGAACGAGTCGAGCGCCTCGATCCAGTCCGCGATCTGTTTCATGGCGAATGGTTTCCTTCCGAGAAGATAAAAAAAGCAGCATAAAAATAAAACAAATAAAATAGCACGTAAAACGTCCTTTGTCAAATTGTCAGGCCCACCGCTTTTGTCAAACCAGCCGGACCGGCGGCGGACATTCGCGACGAAGCCGGATTTTTTCACTTCGTTTTCGTTTTTTTTGCAGGGGAAAGGAATCCGTCGAATCGTTGCAAATCCATAAAAAAAAAACGCATTACGCTTGACAAGCGGCATCAGAGGTGTATAGTATAACAAACATTTCATGTTTCTTTTTTCACCAACCTCATCAACCGCAGAAAGGATCCCCCAACCATGAAAAAAATCCTGTTCGTTCTGCTCGGTGCGGCCGCCTTCGGGTTCGTCGCCGCAAGTGTCTTCGCGCCTCTCCCGCTCCACGGGCAGACCGCCGCCCCGGGCCAGTCCGGGAAGGATGCCGACAAGCAGGAGCCGGACAACGCTCCGATCGTGAAGCTCCAGCTGTTCAAGAACGGCTTCGGATTCGTGACGCGCGAGATCGCGCCGCGCGACTGGAAGGATCCGCTGGTCCTGAAGCCCGCCATTTCGCCGCGGCACGGCACGTTGTGGTTCGCCCCGGCGGAGACCATCATCCGCCGCACCACCCGCGAGCGCACCATGGTCGAAACCGCGGCAGCGAAGAAGAACGACATGCCGGGTTACCAGCCGAATTGGTCGAACCTCACCGACGCGTTCGCCTGGCAGCAGGTCACGGTGAAGACCAAAGACGGCATCAAGCACACCGGGACTGTGATCGGCAACCAGCAGCCGCAGCAGACGAATGAGGAGCAGAAGATCGAGGTTATCGACACGCTTTCCGCGTACCGTTCCTCCTCGTCCTCCATCCGTTCCTATTCGTCCGCCGTCCCCGCCGTCCCCGTTAAATCGCCGTTCGGGCAGGTCTTCCTCACGCTGAAGACGGACGAGGGCGACTTCCTCACGCTCCGGCAGGAGGAAATCGTGGCGATCCGCGCGAAGCGCATGTCCGACGGCGAATCCCCGTCCGCGAACGCCGAAAAGAAGACGAAGACGACCGAGGAAGTGCAGGTCGTCGAAGCGCCGAAGAACCACCTCGGTCCGGTCAGGATGCGCTACCTGTCGCAGGACGTCACCTGGTCGCCGTTCTACCGCGTGAACCTGAAGGACGACGGCAAGCTCACGATCGACGCGTCCGCCACGATCATGAACAACCTCGAGGACTTCGAGGACACCGAGGTCGAGTTCATCTCCGGCTTCCCGAACATGGTGTTCGCCTCCTCGCTCTCCGCCCTCTCGAAGGGTATGTCGTTCCAGAGCTTCCTCAACAACCTCGCCAACCCGAGCGAACCGTCCTATCTGCGTTCGAGCAGCGCCCGTAGCGGCGTATTGAAGCAGGCGGAGATGCTGTCCAACAGCGCGGTCTATTACGATATGGATGAGGACGATGAATATAGGACGCAGAAGCCCTCCCTGTGGACCGCGTCCGGGATGGACGACATGCAGTACAAGTCCGCCGGCAAGCTCACGATGAAGAAGGGCGACGTGCTCCAGCTGCCGATCGCGTCCGCCCCGGCGGAATACGAACTCATCACCACCTGGACCGCCCCCATGGAGAAACGCTTCTCCTTCGGCGAGGCGTCCGCCGACTCCACGTTGTGGAACAGCATCCGCTTCCGCAACCCATTCGAATTCGCCCTCACCTCCGCGCCGTACGAGATCGAGCAGGACGGCAACGTGCTCGGGCAGAGCACCGGCACCTGGTTCGGTACGGGTCAGCTCGCCACGGTCAAGATCACGAAGTCCATGGCTGTGACCGCGACCATGACGCAGGCCGAGAGCGGCAGTCTGAACCGGTACTACACCGAAAAGAAGTGGGACAACACCTACAAATACCATTACCCGGACGTCACGGCGCAGATCGTGCTCACGAACCACGGCACGAAGCCCGTCAAGGTGGTCTTCGACTCCGTCTTCTACGGCGAGCTCGTCGAGGCTGACGGAGAACCGAAAAAGGCCAAGCTTCTGACGGACAACCGGACGCGGAACCAGAAAAACAAGCTGACGTGGGAAGTCACGGTACCCGCATCCGACAAGACCACGCTTAACTACACCTACAAGGTCATCCTGGATAACTAACACACTGCGTGTGCCGATACAGTGCCTTGCCTCGCAACGGCACACCGCAAGCGGTGCCGATACAGTACTCTGCTTCGCAACGGCACGTGCTCTCGCGTAGCGGAGCACAACTCGACACACTCTGTGTGTGCGCGAGCGGAAGCCGCGCACCTTTACAGTGGAGGCTTCGCTTCCTGCCCGTGCGGGTGTTTTACGCTCGCGCGGGCGTTTTCTGTTTGAAAAATGACTCCCCGCGGAGTATATTATTTTTTGCGAACCCGTTTTGAATTGAGGCCGGGCGGGGGATGCCCGCCGGCTTGCATTTTTTGTTTGATCGACAGGAGAAGCAGGATCCATGCTGGATGACAGAGACTATATGAGGCAGAGGCCCGACAATAAAACACTGGAAGGACGGAAGTGCGTCCTGGTGCTGATCGCGGTGAATGTGGCGGTATATCTCTTTTCGATCGCGCAGCCGCAGCTCGCCGTCGATTTGCTCTGGCTGAACCCGGACCAGTTTCGCGGCGGGATGTTCTGGCAGCCGCTGACCGCGATGTTCATGCACGGCGGATTCACGCATATCCTGTTCAATATGTGGGGACTGTACATCTTTGGCGGTATTGTGGCGCCCCGGCTCGGCGGCAAGGGCTTCCTCGCCCTCTACATGGCGACGGGCCTGCTCGGCAACCTGGTTTGGCTGGCGGCATCGTGGAACAGTCCGGCGATCCTCTGCGGCGCGAGCGGCGCAGTCATGGCCGTGACCGCGTCGGCTGCCGTCATGGCGCCGGAGACGCCGATGCTCCTCTTCTTCATTCCGTTCCCGGTCAAGCTCAAGACCGTGGCGATCGTCTTTTTCGCGCTGGAGATCGTTCTGGAGATCACCAATAAGCAGCCCGGCGTGGCGAACCTGGTCCACATCGTCGGCTTCGTTACCGGCTACCTCTTTATCAAGCTCTTCTTCCGCCGCGAAATGCTCTGGGACCCGCTGAACCCCCTCGTCGGACACCGCGGATACCGTCCGTCTCCGCCCCGGAACGACGGCGGTTCCGCTTCCGGCTGGACCTACCGCCGCAGCCCGGACCGCGATTCCGACTACGGCCCGAACTTCAGCACGGGCTCCGACTACGGATACAACAGCACGCGCGTCTCCCAGCGCGAGCTGGACTACCTGCTCGACAAGATATCCCGCACCGGCATCAACAGCCTGACCGAACAGGAGCTCCAGCGCCTGAAGCAGGCCCGCGAGGAAATGCGCCGGTCCTGACCTCATATGCCGCACGGAATGCGATCCTCCCCACCCCATCCCCGATTCACACCGAAAGGAACTCCACATGAAAATCCTATGGGTCACAAGCGAAGCGATCCCCTACGCCAAAACAGGTGGCCTCGCCGACGTCTCCGGCGCGCTGCCGGACGCCCTCGCAAAACGCGGGCACCAGGTCACGGTCTTCATGCCGTACTACCGCCAGCAGATGGGGAAGCTGAACCTCAAATTCGACGAACGCCTCGATCTCATCGGTGTGCCGTTCGGCCCCGGCATGGAGTGGGCGGGCGTCAACATCCTGAAGATCAACGACAACCTCAAGTTCATGTTTCTGGAGTACGACCGCTTCTTCGACCGGCCGCGCCTCTATGACTGGGATGGCAGGGAATACGGCGACAACGCCGAACGGTTTGCGTTCTTCTGCCGCGCCGCCATGGAGGTCGCCGTGCTCCGCAAGCTCAACCCGGACATCCTGCACGTGAACGACTGGCATGCCGCCCTGTGCAGCGTGTACCTGAAGAGCGACTACTACCGCACGCTTCCGGCGTTCCAGAACTGCCGGAGCGCGCTCACGATCCACAACATCGGGTACCAGGGGATCTTCCCGAAGGACAAGCTGTACTGGACCGGGCTCGGCTGGGACTACTTCAACTACACCTGCCTCGAGTTCCACGACTGCATCAACTACCTGCACGGCGGCATCATGACCTCCGACATGGTGAACGCTGTCAGCCCGACCTACGCGTCCGAGATCCTCTCCCCCGAATACGGCTTCGGGCTCGACGCCTCGCTCCGGCACGTCGCCGCGCGCGGCAGGCTCCGCGGCATCCTGAACGGCATCGACGTGGACGAGTGGGACCCCTCGAAGGACAAGACGCTCCCCGCCACGTTCACGCCCGACGACCTCTCCGGCAAGGCGGTCTGCAAGGCTGCCCTGCAGGCGCAGTTCGGCCTGAAGCAGGATCCCGACGTGCCGCTTTTCGCCACGATCTCGCGGTTCGCCGAGCAGAAGGGGCTGGATGTCTTCGCGCGCGGCCTCGAATACCTCGCCCAGAACTTCGACATGCAGTTCGTGGTGATCGGCAGCGGCGACATGTACCTGGAGAACTGGTTCCGCTACCTCGCCGGGAAATTCCCCGGCAAGATCGGCGTGTACATCGGATACGCCAGCCAGGCCACCGCGCACCTCACGGAGGCAGGCGCGGACTTCTTCGTCATGCCGTCCCGCTACGAGCCGTGCGGACTCAACCAGATGTACAGCATGCGCTACGGCACGCTGCCGGTCGTCCGCAGCACGGGCGGCCTCGCCGATACTGTGATCAACCTCGCCGACGACAAGGCCCCCGCGACCGGATTCGTCTTCTGGGACCTGAATTCCATGGCGCTCAATAACACGATCACCTGGGCGGCGAACGTGCGCAAGAGCAAACCCGCGGTCTTCCGCAAGATGATCCGCCGCGCCATGACCACGGACTTCTCCTGGAACCGCACCGCCGGAAACTACGAGCGGATGTACGCTGATGCGCACCAGTGATTTCGACTACGAACTGCCCGAGGAGCTGATCGCGCAGGAGCCTTCGCAGGTGCGCGGTGCGGACCGTATGCTCGTGCTCGATCCGGCCACGTCGGACGTCTCGATCGGGATGTTCGAATCGCTCCCGGACCATCTGCGGCCGGGCGACGCGATCGTGCTGAACAACACCCGCGTGATCCCGGCACGGATGTTCGCGCGGAAGGAATCCACCGGTGCGGAAGTCGAGCTTTTCTACTTGAACCCCGACACGGAAGGCCGCTGGATCTGCCTGGCGCGCGGCGCGAAACGCCTGAAGGAAGGCACCGTGCTGCGCCTGCGGACCTCCGCCGGCGAACTCTCCCCGTACAGCGTCACGGTGGCCGGGAAGCTCCCGGACGGCTCATGCGTGATCGAGCTCACCGGCAGCGACCCGCAGGAGGTCTTCGCCGCCTGCGGACACCTCCCCCTGCCGCCGTACATCAAGCGTCCCGACCAGCCGCTCGACAGCGACCGATACCAGACCATTTACGCGCAGTGCAAGGGCGCGGTCGCCGCGCCGACCGCCGGGCTGCATTTCACCGAAAAGACGTTCGCTGCGCTGAAGGAAAAGGGCGTCGAGCGGATCGAGCTCACGCTCCACGTCGGCGCGGGCACGTTCAAGCCCGTGTCCGAGGAGAACATCGAGGACCACCCGATGCACGCGGAGTATTTCGTCTTTCCGCCGGATGCCGCCGACCGCCTGAACCGCGTCCGCGCCGCCGGCGGCCGCATCCTCGCCGTCGGCACCACCTCGCTCCGCACGCTCGAATCCTGCGTGGACGGGCACGGCGTCTTCACCCCGCGCACCGGCGAGACGTCCATCTACATCTACCCGCCGTACCGGATCAAGTCCGCCGATATGCTCCTCACCAATTTCCACCTGCCGAAAAGCACGCTTCTCATGCTCGTTTCGGCGTTCGCCGGCATGGAGCCGGTCCGCAAGGCATACCGCATCGCCGTGCAGGAGCGCATGAGGTTCTTCAGCTACGGCGACTGCATGCTGATCACCGGGCGCATCTGAAGGGCGCATAGGAGGACGGAGGCGCACATGTCGAAGCTGCATCCCGAGTTCAGTCCGTCGGACATCCCGGACAAGCCGGGCTGCTACATCTACCGCGACCGCTTCGGCACGGTCATCTACGTTGGCAAGGCGGCGAACCTGAGGCGGCGCATGAGCCAGTATTTCCAGGACTCGCGCATCCGCACCGCCGACCCGAAGCTTCGTTCGCTGATCCACTCCATCGCCACCTGGGAGACCGTCACGGTCCGCACGGAGGACGAGGCGCTGATCCTCGAATCCCGCCTCATCAAGGAGTACGCGCCGCACTACAACGTCCTGATGCGCGACGACAAGCGCTACCTGATGCTGAAGATCGACCCCGCCGAGACCTTCCCCCGCCTCCGGTTCGCCCGCCTCAAGAAGGACGATTCCTGCCTCTATTTCGGGCCGTTTCCGAAGGGCGGCGCGCTCCACCTCACCGCCGACTTCCTCGTGCGGCATTTCGGCATCCGCGTGTGCCGCTGCGCCGAGCCGGGGCCGGAGGACCGCGCGCACTGCCTGGCGGGGACCGTCCGCGACTGCTGCCGCCCGTGCGTGGGCGAGGTGACGAAGGAGGAGTACGACGAACGCGTGAAGAAGCTCATCGACGTGCTGAACGGGCACATCGGCGAGGTCGCCGCGATCCTGAAGCAGCGCATGGCGGAGGCCGCCTCGAAACAGCAGTTCGAGAAGGCCGCCAACCTCCGCGACGTGGCGGACAACCTCGACTGCCTCTACGCCGGCCGCCGCCGCAACCTCGCAAACGTGCGGATCCCGTCGCTTTCCACGGGACCCGATGCCGTGCGCGAGCTCGGCGAGGAGCTGTGCCTCCCCGTCATGCCCGACAACATCGAGTGTTTCGACATCTCGAACATCTCCGGCACGCTCGCCGTCGCCAGCATGGTGCACTTCACCGGCGGCCGCCCGGACAAGAAGAAATACCGCCGGTTCCGCATCCGCACCGTCGAGGGGCCGAACGACTTCGCCATGATGAAGGAGGCCGTCACGCGTCATTTCACCCGCCTCATGGACGAGGGGCGCCCGCTGCCCGACCTGCTCATGGTCGACGGCGGCAAGGGCCAGCTCTCCAGTGCGATCGACGCGCTTGCCGCCATCCGCTGCCCGCCGTTCCCCGTGATCGGCCTTGCGAAAAAGCACGAGGAGGTCTTCATCCCCGGCGAATCCGAGTCCATCCGGCTGCCGCTGGACAGCGCCGCGGTCAAGCTCCTGCAGGCCGTCCGCGACGAGGCGCACCGGTTCGCCATCACGTACCATCGCGAGCTTCGGCTGAAGACCATCCGCGACTCCCTGCTCGACGAGATCGAGGGCATCGGCGAGGCGAGAAAGGCCGCGCTCCTGCGGGAATTCGGCTCCGTCCGCGCGCTCAGAAACGCCACGCCGGAGGAGATCGCCGCCCGCGTGAATGGCATCGGGATCGAGTTCGCGCGCACCATCTGCGACTACCTCGCAAAGCACGCCGCCGACGGCTCGGTCGATCCGCTGTGATTTCAGCGGCGGCCTACTGCTTCTTCACGACCTGGAACAGCGCGCACAGGTCATCCCGGTACAGCAGCCGGAACCGGTCCGGCCGAGCCGCCGCCATCCGGTATTCCCAGGCGGGATCCGGCAGGCGTTCCGGTTCGTCTCTGAACTCGACGTAGAGATAGTCCGCCCCGGCCGCGTCCAGGCGCGCGATCCATTCTTCCGCCCCGACCGGGTCCGATCGCATTTCCGCCAGCGAGCCGAATTCGTGCGGATGCAGCGAGTTCTTCCTGTTGATCGGGATCGCGACGGCGCGGCTGCCGGGGCTGTCCTCCATGAATCCGTAGGAGAACATCGTCCCGTTCACCGCCGTCGTCTTCGGACCTTCCTGTTCCGACGCCTGCGTCACCTGACGGATGCACTCCGCCCGACCCGGCCCGAACACCAGCACGTTGCCGTGTTCGCGCACCTCGGAATCCGTCTCGCGGAGCGTGGAGACGAAGGAACCGGCGAGGAGGAACAGCGCCGCCGCGGCAAAGGCTCCCGGGCGCGCCCATTTTTCAGGGAAGAACATCAGCATGACGCCGAAAATCGGAGTCGCGACGTACCCGTACGAGGCGGTGACGGGGGAAACGTAGACCGCAAGAAGCACGGCGAGGATCACGGCCGGGAACGCCCGGGGGAAGCGTTCCGCTGCGGGGTTCAGCGCGACCGGCAGCAGCAGGGAGCACACCATAATCCACGGGATGTATTGCCGCGCCTGCGCGATGGCGGGGTAGAACGTGAGCTGGACCGCGAACATGGCGAGCAGGATCGCGGACAGGATGATCGCCGGGGCGCGTTCTTTCATTTTTTTGTTCAGTGCCGCAACGATCAGCACGGCGAATGGCGTCAGCCCCCACAGGATCCCGCTCGGGATGTTCAGTCCCCACGATCCGCCGCGGAAGAAAAAGTCCCATGCGTCCTTCGTGAACCCGACCGCGCTGCGTTCGAACTCCAGCCCGGCGGTGAAGAGCGGCGGCAGGCGCACCGGGTAGAACGGATTGCCGGTGACGATCCAGCTCCGCAGGTAGAACGGCGCGGCCGCGACGACCGCCGCGACCGCGGACACCGCGACGCATTTTCGGGCTTCGCGGTCCCGGCAGAAGAACCATGCCATCACGGTCAAAGCGAGGATCGGAGAAAGCATAAGTCCGGTGAGCTTGATCGAGGCGGCGATCCCGAGCAGGATCCCCGCGCCCAGGCACGACGGCGTATGGCGGCGGGACGCCCCGGTGCACAGCAGCGCGAGCCCGGCGGTCAGGATGCTCCCGTTCAGCACGTCCGTGTATGCCATCGCCGCGTTGCCGAAGAGCATGCTGGTGAACATCGCGAGCGCGGCGGACGCGAGGGACGCCGTTTCCGACGCGCCGAAGAACCGCCCGAGCACGTACACCGCCGCGGCGTTCAGCGCCAGCGCGGCGGGCTGCAGCAGGCACGCGAAATCCGCGTTCTGCGCCGGGGCCATCAGGAATCCGAACAGCATTTCCCCGTAGGCCGGATAGTATTCGCACGTGTAGCCCGGCACCGGTACATACGCCATGCTGCCGTTCTCCAGCCACATCGCCGGGAAATACAGGTGGTAGAAATAGGTGTCCGTCCCGAGGTGTCCCATCAGGCACGACAGCATCAGGATCGCGGTCCCGCACAGCAGCATCCCGAGGAAGAATTTCCCGCTTCGTCCGAGCGTCGGGGCAGGGTGTGGCACGGTATTTTTATCCGCGGTTTCGGGCTGCATCCATTTCCGCGAAACCCCGTACAGACCGCCTGACAGCACCAGGCAGCAGGCGATGACGGAGGGACCCGACAGACAGCCGAACATCCCCGGCACGCCGAACGACGCCAGCATCAGCGCCAGGCCGTACGAGGCCGCGAGCAGGATGCGTTCGGGGACGCCGGGCCCTGCCGGCCGGGCGGCATGCCACGACACGAGCGCGGGCACCGAAATGAACGCGGCGGTCAGCAGGAACGCCAGAAGTTTGTAGAGATAAACCAGCAGCATGGGGTCGTCTGTTTCTCACAGGTTCGCGCAAAAGCGGGAGGTCGGTCTGTCCCCGACTTCGCGGTCGAACGGCGTCGCCGGGGGAATCGTTGATACTATAATCCGGCAGGGGACTCTTTTCAAGCGGATCGCGTCGTCCGGTCCGTTTTTTCGGCTTTTTTCCCTTCCGCGTTTCCTCCGCATCCGCCGAATCCTGTTCATGTCATAGTTTCTTTCATTTTCCGCCTCGAAAACTGCCGGCGGCGTTTGAAAAAACGGACAATCCGTGCTATTGTATCTGCACCACAACAACCGCATTCCTACGAAATTCATACGAAACGAAAGGATTTTCCCATGTCCATCGAACTCGCAAAAGCATTCTGCGTCCGCCTGATGTCCGACGATGAATTCCGCGATGCCATCGGCCGCGCCGCCTCCGCCAAGGAGATCGCCGACCTCGTCGCCGCCAACAACTACACGTTCAACAAGCACGACCTCCTGAAGGTCGTCAGCGAGCTTTCCGGCAAGCAGGTCGACATGGAGCACCTCTCCGCCATGATCTGCGAGGTCTACGAGGAGGAGATCAAGACCGAGGGCGGTTCCGCGGAAGCCGTCGTCGAGTGGCTCGCCAGCCTCCAGTAACATCATCTTTCCCCCTCCGGCGGATCATGTCGGCGCAGACGGACGAGGACGCGCATTCCCCGCAGGACGGAACCTCCGGCGTTCCGTTCGATCCTGCCGACTATGCCCGCCATGAAGACGAACCGTCCCCGGAATCCGAATCCGGGGACGAGGTTTCTTCCGCATCCGTCCCCCGCTGGCTTCAATGGGTAAAACGCCGCTGGCGGAACATGCTGGTCTGGTCTTTTCTGGCCCTCCTTCTGGCACGGCTCGCCGTCGCTTTTTACTTCGCGGGATTCTGGATCGGCTACCTTCCTCAGTTCGGCGTGCTCGCGCTTCTGACCGCCGAGCTGTTCTTTTCCAGAGACCGCTGCATTTCCCTGGTTTCCTGCATTCTTCTTGTCGACAGTATCATAGCGGACGGATATCACCTGTTTATATACAGACCCGAATGGCGAAGGATCACCTTCAACTGGCCGTATGAGGACCGTTTCCAGATCATCCTGGTGACGCTCGGGCTTATCATCGTCGTGTGGAGAGATCGGTCCGTTCCCAGGCTGGCCGCGGCCATTCCGCTCCTGGGAATTTTCCTTGTCCTCTTCTTGTTTGCGATTGCCAGCCGCTGACCGGCGACGTCATGGACGAATTGTGAATTGCATGCACTTTTTATCAAAAAACGGTGTTCAGGGGATTGACAAAAGCGCGTTTTCGCTGTAATTTACTGTAATTTTTTTCCAGTCCACCATATCAAACTCAAATACAAAGGATTCCCATTATGAAAATGACGACAAAAGTCTGTATCGCGGCAGGCGCTTCCCTGCTGACGCTCGCGGCGTTCGCACAGTTCGGCGGCGGCATGCCCGCAGGCGGTTTCGGCGGCGGCTTCGGCGGCGGTATGCCCGGTGGTTTCGGCGGCGGCTTCGGCGGTTTCGGCGGCCCGGCCCGCTCCGCGCTCCCCGAAGGCTTCGTCCCGGCGGAAACGAACATCTACAACTCCGAGTTCCCGGCGGTCAATCCGAAGACCAGGCAGGCGTTCTTCCGCATGCAGGCCCCCGGCGCGCAGAAAGTCACCATCACGCAGGAAGGCAAGACCTACGACCTGACGAAGGACCAGAGCGGCTGGTGGTCCGTCACGACCGACCCGCTGGTGGAAGGCTTCCACTATTTCAGCTACACCGTGGACGGCAACAAGGCGTTCGATTTCGGCAGCGAGGCGTTCTACGGATGCAGCTCCGAGATGGCGGGCATCGAGATCCCCGAGGATGAGGCCGAGGCCGCGTACTACCACTTCAACAAGGACATCAAGCACGGCCAGGTGCGCCATTGCCGCTACTGGTCCGAGATGAACGGCCTGGACCGCCACTGCCGCGTGTACACGCCCGCCGAATACGAGACCGACCCCCAAAAGCGCTTCCCCGTGCTGTATCTGCTCCACGGCGGCGGCGAGGATGAGTCCGGCTGGGAGGAACAGGGCCGCATGGCGGACATCATGGACAACCTGATCGCCTCCGGCAAGGCCGTCCCGATGATCGTCGTCATGGACAGCGGCAACGTCCGCAACTACGGCGCGGTGCGTCCGCGCGGCGTCCGCGTGACCGACATCTTCGTGAAGGAGCTCAAACCGTGGGTCGACGCCACCTTCCGCACGAAGACCGACCGCGACAACACCGCGATGGCCGGGCTCTCCATGGGCGGCGTGAACACCTGGAACACGATCTTCCCGGACAACATGGACAAGTTCGCCTACATGGGCGGCTTCTCCGGCGCGGGCAATTTCTCCGGCCCGGGCGCGGCCGCGGGCGGCGGCGACGTGAACACCGTCTTCGGCGGCGTCTACAAGGACGCGGACAAGTTCAACTCCCAGATGAAGCTCGTCTTCATCAGCGTCGGCGAGGCGGAAAAGACCAACCCGGTGCGCGAGACCTACCGCATCCTGAAGGACCACGGCATCAAGAACCTCGTCTTCTACGAATCCCCGAAGACCGACCACGAATGGCTCACCTGGCGCCGCAGCCTCCGCGAATTCGCGCCGCTGCTCTTCAAGTGATCCCCATATAAAACATCGAAACCACCGGTCCCGCCGGTGGTTTTTTATGACTAAGACAAACTCACATTATCAGGAAAGGGCGGACCGATGCTGAAAGCGGGCTTGATCGGATGCGGAAACATCAGCGGGGCTTACCTGCGCAACAAGGATGCGTTCCGGCATCTTCGCGTGGTGAAATGTGCGAGCAGGCGGTACGAATCCGCCCGCGCCGCCGCGGAACGGTTCGGGCTTCAGGCGGTCACCGCCGACGAGCTCTTCCGCGACCCGGAACTCGACTTGATCCTGAACCTGACCACGCCGGACGCTCACACGGAGATCGCCCTGCGCGCCCTGGATGCCGGGAAGCACGTCTATTCCGAGAAGCCGTTCTCGATCACGCGGGAGGATGGACGGAAGATCCTGCGCCTGGCGGCGGAAAAGGGCCTGCGGGTCGGCTGCGCGCCTGACACCTTCCTCGGCGGCGGCCATCAGACCTGCCGCAAGCTCATCGACAGCGGCGCCGCGGGGAAGATCGCCGGCGGGTGCGCCGTCATGGCGTACCGCGGTCCGGAATCCTGGCATCCGAACTCCGGGTTCTACTACCAAAAAGGCGGCGGCCCGCTCATGGACATGGGGCCGTACTACATCACGGCGATGGTCAATCTGCTCGGCCCGGTGAAACGGGTCGCCGGGTTCGGCGGCCGCGCCGTGGATCTGCGCCTCGGCCGCGATGCCAACCTGGGCAAAACGTATCCCGTGGAGGTCGACACCCATGTCGCCGCCGTGCTGGAGTTCGTTTCCGGCGCCGTCGTCAACCTCACCATGAGCTTCGACGTCTTCCAGCTCAGCGAGCAGATGCGGAACTGCATTGAGCTGTGGGGGCTTGACGGCGCGCTCCGCACGCCCGACCCGAACACGTTCGACGGCGAAATCCGGTTCGCGAACGATGCAACGGGCTCCGGCTGGGAAACGCCCGAAAACACGTTCCTCTACAACGACAACATGCGCCTGATCGGGCTTGCCGACATGGCCGCCGGGATCGAGCTCAACCGTCCGCACCGCTGCAGCGGGGAGCTGGCGTACCATGTGACCGACGTGATGTGCTCCATCCTCGAGGCGTGCGAAACGCGGCAGGTCGTCACGCTCGAAAGCACCTGTGCCCGTCCGGCTCCGCTCCGCGAGGGGCTTGCCCCCGGCGAACTGGATTGAATGTGCTTCCCCCAGGCGGGAAGTCTGTCCGCCGCGGAAGGTTGCCGTCGCGGATAAAACAGTGCCTTCCGAGCTTCGCGCCAAACGGCATCCGCTGTGAAATGTGATGCCGTCCGCTTGAAAAAAGCGGAAAAAGAAGTACATTATGTAAGGAGACGATGGGGGATATATCTGCTGTCGTGTCGGCATCGGTCAAACAGGAGAAAAACGGTTTCGGAGGAAAGACCAATGGGGTATCAGGACATAACATTTCCCGCAGGCACGCTGTTTCTTGTCACAGGCGGGGCGGGGTTCATCGGCTCGAACCTCTGCGAAGCGCTCCTGTCGTCCGGCTGCCGTGTGCGCTGCCTGGACGACCTTTCCACCGGGAAACAGGCCAACGTCGATCTTTTCGGGGATAATCCCGCCTACGAGTTCATCCGGGGCGACGTGAAGGATTTCGACACCTGCATGCGCGCCTGCGAGGGAGCGGACTATGTGCTGCATCAGGCCGCCTGGGGATCCGTGCCGCGAAGCATCGAAATGCCGCTTTACTACTGCGCGAACAACGTTTCCGGCACGCTGAACATGCTGGAAGCGGCCCGCCGGTGCGGCGTCAAAAAATTCGTCTATGCCTCGAGCTCCTCCGTCTACGGGGACACGGACACGTTCCCGCAGAAGGAAGGCTTCGAGGGAAGGCCCCTGAGCCCGTACGCCGTTTCCAAGCGTGCCAACGAGGACTGGGCGCGGCAGTATGCCATGCACTTCGGGCTGGAGACGGTCGGCCTGCGGTATTTCAACGTTTTCGGGCGGCGGCAGGATCCCGACGGAGCATACGCCGCCGTGATCCCGAGATTCATCCGCCAGCTGCTCCGCGGCGAACGCCCGACCATCAACGGAGACGGCCTCCAGAGCCGCGATTTCACCTATGTGGAGAACGTGGTGGAGGCGAACCTGAAAGCCTGCCTTGCCGGGAAGGATGCCTCCGGGCAGGCATGCAACATCGCCTGCGGCGAATCCAAAAAACTGCTGGATGTCTACCGCGTCATCACGGACGCGCTCGGACTGGACACGGAACCGGTCTTCGGCCCGGAGCGCCCCGGCGACATCCGGTACAGCTATGCCGACATCGGCCAGGCAAGGGAACTCCTCGGATACGACCCGGACTGGGATTTCGAACGCGGCATCCGGGCTGCGATCGCCTGGTACAAAGACAATCTGCGCTGAAGGATCCGATCCGCATTCGAACCGCTATGCCCCGGGCGGGAGATGTCCGGGGTGTTTTTTTGCCGCATTGTCCGGCCGGGAAGGGGCGGCGCCTGCGTTTAACCCTGACCCTGCCGGGGGAGTCCGCAGAGTTCCGGCAGACCGGAGATGCGGTCGATGTGGTGAAGGACGGCGTGGAGGAACGGATCCCGGTCGGAGGCGATCACGGCCTGTTTTTTCGCACGGGTCAAACCGGTGTAGACGGATTCGCGTGTCAGGATGCCGAGGTCGGAGCGGGTCGGCGGGATCAGCATCAGAATCCTCTCGTAGTCGCTGCCCTGGGATTTGTGGATGGTGAATGCATAGGCGGGGGCATGCTGCGGAAGGGACTCCAGCGGGATTCCGCGCCACTTGCTTTCGGACGCGGGGTCGGGGATGAAGACCAGAAAGCGTTTCGTGTCCGAGGCCTCCGCCTCCGAACGGGTGAGCGGACGCCCGTCTTCGCCGGCGTACCACAGGATTCCGGTGTCGCCGTTGAAGACGTTTGTGCTGTAGTCGTTTTTGAGGATCAGGAAAGTCTCGCCGGGAACGGGGTCCCCCGTGTCCGGGAAGCCGAGGATCGAACGCAGGAGCCTGTTGAGCGCGGTTGCGCCGTACGGCCCGACGTTGAACGGCGTGAGGATGCGGAACGTCTCGAAACGTTTCCAGGCGTCGTCGATGGCGTTTTCCTCGTAATACCGGACGGCGGACGGCTGTTCCGCGATCCACGCGCCTTTGACGCTGTTCGCCAGGAACTGCCGGAGCGAATTGGCCGGCGGGAGCCCGCAGGAGAGGACCGATTGCAGTCCGCCCTGCGCCATATAGTTCCAGGCTTTTTCCGCCTGTCCGTCGTTGATCGCGTCTTTTATGGTGCAGATCTCGCCGCCCTGCGGGAACCGGCGGCTGACGATGAGCTCCGCCAGATTGCCGGGCGCGACGGCGCGCAGGATGCTGCAGAAGTCGCCGAAGACGGAGCCGGGCTCCACGGAGGACAACTGGCAGCGGTCGCCCAGCAGGATGACCGCCGCGTCGTCCGGGACGGCCTTCAGCAGGCTGACCATGAGCCCCTGCGCGATCATGGAGCATTCGTCGACGATGAAGAGCCTGTAGCGGAGAGGGTTCTTCCGGCCGTGCCGGAACGTCCCGGCTTTCCGATCCCACGAAAGCATCCGGTGGATGGTGGAGGACTGGATTTGCCGGATCTCCTCGCGCCGCTGTTCGTCGCAGAGGTTCTTCAACTGGTCGTCCAGGGCCTGTTTCATGCGCATCTGCGCTTTTCCGGTCGGGGCGCACAGGATGACGTCGGACGGCTTTTCCCGGCGGAGCGCGAGGATTGCGGACACGATGGTCGTCTTGCCGGTCCCGGGGCCGCCGCTGATGACCAGGAATTTCGAGCCGACCGCGGCGGCGACGGCGGATTTCTGCTCGTCGCCCAACGGAAGCCGGGTGACCGTCTCGAACGGGATGTCCTCCATGGGCCGGGGCGCCCCGCGGGACAGCAGATAATCCCGCAGGAAAAGCTCGTTCTGAAACGCCCGCCCGAGATAATACCGCCCGTTCGCCAGGATCAGCGGAGCAGGCTGGAATGTTTCGTCCGATTCGGGCCGATACTCCCGGAAAAGCCCCGGGAACGCGTCCGGTTCCGGCGGCCAGGTGTCCATCCGGTCGAGGAAGCTCAAATCGAGCGGGGAACCGGAATCCGGCGTTTTCCGTCCGTCGTCCCCGAAGACGGCGAGGCCCTTCAGGTATTTTCCGAGCGATGCGCGTGTGGTGACCGCGGATGCGGGCAGCGCGATCTCCCCGTGCATGGACGTGGCATTGGAGACCAGAGCGGCAAGGAGCGCCATGGCGGGATCGCCGTCCGCGTTCCGGCCGATGAACTGCGCGAACGCGACATCGATGTCCGCGAGGAGCCCGCGTCCGCGAAGCATGTTCAGAAAACCAGACATGGTCACACCCCCGTTTCCTTTCTGAAGAGCGCCAGAAGACTTTCGAGGCATTCCCGCGGCGGCACGTCGAACCAGATGCCGTTCCACGTCCCGCGTCCCAGCCCGCGCAGGAAGACGTAGTAGATGCCGCCGAACGCATCGTAGTCCTTGCCGCGCTGACGCAGGAACCGGAGAAGCGCGGCCGCGTAGAGGTAGGATTGCAGGACATAGCCCGCATTGCCCATCGCGGCGCGGATGCGGCCGGGCGCGTAGTCCGCGTCGGAAGCGCCCAGCCAGTTCGTTTTCCAGTCCACGATATAATGTTTGCCGTCATGCTCGAAGATCAGGTCGATGATGCCGTTCAGGACGCCGTTTCTGTCGAGCGGGTCGTTCATCCGGGCGACAAGCGGCCGCGCCTGTTCGGATGCGGTGTCCGCCAGGATGGAAAGGATCCGTTTCAGGTCGAGGCTGTCCGGGGCGTCCAGGAAGAACTCCATTTCGGCGACCATCCTGTCCTGACGGATTTCGGAGAGGGCGATCCCGATGCCGCTGCCGGACGTTTTCGGCAGCGGGACCTGGAGCGTGCGTGCGATGCCGTCGAAGAGCTGGCGCTTCATAGCGTCGTTCTCGGGGTCATAGCCGAATTCCCGCAGGACGGCCGTGATCCTGCTCTGGATGGCCGCCACGGTTGCGGGATCGTCCTGTCTGCCGGCTGCAAAAAGATTGAAATGCCCCGCGCAGTTTTCCAGCAGCTTGTGCGTCATGCTTCCGACGGTCGCGCCGTGCGGGAAGTCGCGGAAGAGGTTCATATCGCCGGACAGGGCGGCGGATTCATCGGGTTCCCCGGCTGTTTCGGTCCCGGGGTCGTCCCGGAATGCGTCGTTCCGTTCGTCCAGGTCCGCGGCGGTCTCGCGCTCCACGTCGGCGCGGTTGTTCAGGATGCTGTGGAAAGCGGAGAAGCTCATGATGCCCCATTTGTCCGGAATCTCGTTGGAAGAAAACACTGCCGCTTTCAAGTCTCCCGGCGTGTCTTCCTGCCGGAGCGGTCCGATGTTCGGACGTTCCCCGAAATGGCGTTCGAAGACGCCGTTTTGCCGGATATGGAACGCGGCGCTGCCCCGGGCCGCCGGTTCGTCCAGTGCCGTCCACCAGCCGGCTGCCGGCTGCGGCAGGATGTCTTTCGTTTTGGTGAAATAGCGGTTGTCCCAGAGCTGTTCCACGACGGTCTTCCCCGGTGTTCCTTCCGACTGCCTGTGCGAGGCCATGAGAACGCCCTGGGCGGAGTTCGTAAAGTTGACGGCATAGCTGTTCGGCTCGGCGAGCTGCTGGGTGTACAGATAGGTGACGAGGGAGGCACGGGTGAGCGCCACATAGAGCAGGCGCAGGCTGTTTCGGAATTCCTCATCCTTCGCGGTCGTCCTGCATGCGTTGCCCAGGCCGAAATCCAGGATGACTTCTCCTTCGGCCGCGTGTCCGGCGTCCTGTGCCTGCGCGGCGGTGTTGACCCGGAAAGCCGTTTGGTTTTGCTGCATGCGCTTCCAGTCTGTCCTGGACGGGAACGGGACGAAGACGACGGGAAACTCCAGTCCCTTTGCCGCGAACATGGTCAGGATCTGGACTGAAGCGGAGTCCCGGTCGAGGCGCAACTGGTCGGGGTTGTCCCCGTCTCCGTCCTCGCCGCCGCTTTTTTCCTTGCCGTTGATAAGGCGGTTCAGGCTGTTGAAGACGTCCTCCGGCAGGAGATGTTCCGCCGACTCCTTCCGGTAAAGCAGCTCCATCAGCTGGATGAGGTTCGTGATGACGCGCTCGCCGTTGAACTCGGAGAGGATGCGTCCGCGTGGCGTGGCGTCCCGGAACCGCATGTCCAGGAACTGCAGGAACGCCGCGGGAAATCCCGATTGCGTCCAGACTTTGCCGCAGTCCGACATCCGCTTCATCAGCGATTCGGCCCAGGCCGGGTTGGACACGGCGTCCTCGCCGGAAATACGGAAGAACGGGGAGAACATCAGCCCGCGGACGGACGGCATGTCGGGACGCAGGAAACACCGGATCAGCAGGAGCATGAGCTTCGCCTCGTCCGTATCGTAGATCTTGCCGGATTTGCACGCGGACGCCGCGATCCCCTCCATGTTCAGCCGGGCCACGAAATCGGCTGCCTCCACATGGCGCCGCACCAGGATTGCGATGTCGGACGCGCGCAGGGGCCGGGTCCCGTTCTCCGAGTCGCCTTCGCCGTCTCCGCAGGGGACCCGCACGGAGCAGTCCCCGGACAGCAGGTAGCGGATCTCCCGCACGACGTCGTCCGCGATCCTGTGTGCGCAGGCGTCCTTGCCGCCGGAATAGTGCCGGAGGCGGAGGCTTCCGCCCGGATTCTCCGGGAACCCCCCGTCGTCCTTCCCGGACGCCACCGAAACGAACGGGATGTCCTGCTGGAGGAAAACGCCCGCGGTCTCATGGCCTTCCGTCAGGTCGCCGTCGCCGAACATCGTATTGACGGCCTCGATCATGCCGGGCGAGCTTCGGAAGTTTTTCGTCAGGGTGAATCGCTGATCGGCGGTCTTTTTCGCCTGAAGATAAGTGTAGATGTCGGCGCCGCGGAATCCGTAGATGGCCTGCTTCGGGTCGCCGATCATGTAGAAAAGGTTGGGGCAGCCCCTTGGAAAACACCGGTCGAAGATGCGGTACTGGATCCGGTCGGTGTCCTGGAATTCGTCCACGAAGACAGCCTGGTACCGTGCCCGGATCAGCTTCGTCAGGCTGTCGTCCGCCTGAAGCGCCGCATCCAGGTCGCGGATCATGTCGTTGAACGACATCACGCCGCGCTTTTCCTTTTCCGCCTGGAGCCGCTCGCCGACATAACGGTATGCGTCCCGGTAGATCGTCTGCTGGCCGTTCAGTTTCTCCCCTTCGGAGAAATCCCGGTCGGCCGGTTCCTTCGCGAAGGCCGCCGCGTCCCGGATCTTCTTATAGGTGACGTTGTTCGGGACTCCGCTGCCGTAGAACCGGTCCCGGCAGAATGCCCGCGTCAGCCGGTCCACGTATTCATCCTCGTCCGGGACGAGCTCCGTCTCGAGCCCCTTGCCGGACTTCAGGGCGAAATCCTGAAGCATCTTCTGGCAGAATCCGTGGATCGTGCTGACCGTCATTTCGTCGATCGAACTGACGGCAAGCTGGAGCAGGAGCCTGGTCTTCAGCGTTTCGGACAGCCGGGCGGCGTCGAAAAGGTCCGGGTGGTACGGGGCCGCCGCGTTGCCGGACTTCAGCCCGGACTGCCGACCGGACTCCTGTTCCTTTTCCGGGAGCAGCGCGTCCAGCTCTTCGTTCAGCAGCTTCAGGATGCGGGCCTTCAGTTCGTCCGCGGCGGCGTTGGAGAATGTCGTGACGAGGATCTTCCGCACGGGGACTCCCTGCAGGATCAGTCGCAGGATCAGGTGCGTGATCGTGTAGGTCTTGCCGGTTCCGGCGCTTGCTTCGATCAGGTATCTGCCGTGTTCGATCGGGTAGTCGGACAGGTTCATGCGGGACCTCCTTTCACCTCGTGGAACACCGCGGAGCCGAAGAAAGCGGCCGCGAGCTCGCCGACCGGCGCGGAGACCGGCATGTCTTCTCCGAAGAAGGCGCGGAATTTTTCCTTCTCGCCTTTCGCGTTCGGATTGCCGCCGCCGTTCCAGACGGATTCCGCGCTTTCCGCGTCTCCCGTCCGGAAGAGTTCATAGGACGATTTCGGAAAGAACGGCAGCGGAACGCGCAACCCGGCGCGGAAAAGGTACAGGAGACGTTTCACGGCGTTTTCCGCGTCGGCGCATTCCATGGCGTCCGCGTCCAGATATGCGGCATTGCGGTTCCGGATGAAGACGATCCTTGTCCGGACCTTCCGGCTGAGGTTCGCGCGGAGATGCCTCAAGACAGGCTCGATCCGCTGTGCGCCCGAAATGTCTTCCCCCAGGCACGGAATCACCTGAATGAGGGGAACGTCCGGGACGCCGGTCTGATACACCTTCAATTCCGGCAGGGCCAGCGTGTCGCGGAATGCGCCGTCGGGAACGGGTCCGAGCGCACCGGCGGTTTCTCCTGCGTCCGCGGCTGTGTACGTGAAGGCCCTTTCCTCCGCCGGGATCCGTTCCGCTCCGGCCTGCGTCAGGGTTTCCGTTTCATGCGCCAGGACGGCGATCTCGGACCATTCCTGCCAGGTGTCTTCCTGCAGCGCCAGGGGGAGGACTCCGTCCGTCTTCAGGCGTTGCAGACAGTTTGTTTTCAATGCCGCCCGGTCCGCCTCGTCCGTCTCCAAATACAGATCGAGCAGGTTCTCCTTCACGTCCCAGGGCAGTTTTCCCTCGAACATCTCCGAATCCTCCGAGGATGCGGTCTCGAATACGGACACTGCCGCGTTCAGCCCGTCCTGCACGAACGTCCCTGCCGGATTGCGGAAAAAGCTCACCAGTCTTCCGAACTCGACCCTCCGATCCCTGTCCTCGTCCTGCGGCGTTCCCTTTTCGGCGGGATCGTGCATGCGAAGTCCGGGACGGATGTGGAACAACGGCAGTTTCACTCCGTCCTGCGCCGGATTTGCGATCTGTTCCGCCGCTTTCCTCATTTTATCCGAGAAAGACTGGTTCGGCGTGCCGTCTCGGAAAAGCTCGGGGGAAAACGAGTGGATCGGTTCCTGAATGTCGACGAAGCTGTTCTTGCCGAATGTCTGCGTCAGATAGGTGCGGAGTTCGTCCACGCACACGGACGGAGGTTTCTCCTTGCGGTCGTGGATGTCCCTCCCGACATAGCTGATGTAAAGATATTTCCGGGCGGCCATGATCGTGTCCAGAAAGAGCTGGCGCGACTCGTCGCGTTTCAGCGGATCGCCCGGCTCGCGTCCGGCCATGGAGTCTTTTCCCTGCCGGAGCTGCTGCATGATGTCGAATTCCCGGTCGTCGTCTTCCTCCGGGAACGATTTGTGGTTCATGCCGAGCAGCAGGATCGCATCGGCCGGAATGCTCCGCATGGGGCGCAGGCCGCAGAAGGTGATCTTTCCGCGCATGAATCCGACGGTGTTGTCCTCCGGCTTGGCGTGCTTGTCCTGGAGATGCGCCAGCACGATTCCGCTGGTCAGAGGGACGTCTTCCGCGCCCGCTTCCGCCAGGACCTGGCGCCAGGTGTTCAGAACGCTCAGCAGGAGGATCTTCAGTTCGGAATCCTTTCCGAACAGGACGCCCGCGGTTTCGGCAAGCTTCTTTTCCCATTCGCGGAAGGGCACGCCGTTCTTTTCCCATTTGCGCATGGCCTGCGTGATCTCATGCAGATTCGAGACCAGGCTGATGAATTTGCCGAGCAGTTCCGCCCTGCTGCCGTCGAATCCCGGCACGGGGAAGACCGGGTCTTCGTCATTGAGTCGGTACGGGCTCGCGGGATCCGCATCCACGGCATAGTCCAGCAGCATGCGGTCGAATCCCGCCTGCCAGCTGTTTTCCGGGAACTCTTTCCCGCCGGAGAGCTTGTGTTCCGTCGCGTCCCAGCCCCAGCGGATGCCCGCCTGCATGGCACGGATGAGGCAATACAGGCAGTCCTCCGGTGTGATCTCCCAGTGTTTCTGGAGCGACTGGTCCTGCAGGATGCCGAATATCTCCGACGCGGCGAAGTCGCCCTTGAACAGGGACAGGATCTTCATCATCGTGCTGTACGAGGACAATCGCTCCGTCTGCGGCTGGTCCGCGATGGACACGCCGAGGCGCGCGTCGCCCGAATGGTTGAAGACGGCGTCCACCAGCGGCGCATAATCCGCCGGGGAGGGGGTCATGATGAAAATGTCCTTCAGCGGCAGGCCGTGGTCTTCGTCCAGGCAGTGCAGGATGAAGTTGTGCGCCGCCTCGACTTCGCGGAAAGCCGAATAGCAGCTCCGGATCTGGACCGAACGGCATGCGTTTCCTTTCTCCAGTTTCCCGGGGCGGACGCCATCCGGTTTCCGGTCGGCCCGGATCCGGCGCTGAAGACGGTGCAGGACCGTCCCGGTTTCGAGCCCGTCTTCCCCGGAATCGTCGAATTCCGCGTCGTCCATCCATTCGCTTGTCCTGTTCAGCAGGATGCGACTCTGCATCGCGAAGGACGCCAGCAGCGGATTGTGCTGGAAATACTTGGTGTTCATGTCTTCCAGGAGCCGGACCGGGTCCTGGCCCTCGTGGAAATACTTGTCCAGGAATTCGCGCAGTTCGTCCTTGTGCTTCCTGCAGTCCGCATAGAACTCCCCGCTCGGCACGAGATGGTACAATTTCACGGTCGTGCCGAGTCCGGCGAGCCGTTCCAGGCATTCGAGCATGGTCGGCGGAAGCTGCGAGAATCCGAAGATGCGGATCGTTTCCCCGCCGGTCCCGTCTCCCTCGCCGGACGTGTGCGCCGGCTCGCCGTTGCGCACGATCCTGTCGAACGCCGCGGCAAAATGATTTCCTTTCCAGTCTTCCCCGACGATGCGGCGCCAGAGTTCGCCCTGCCAGGCCGCGGACGGTTCGCCGTCCAATCCGTGCGGCATCCGACCCGCCTCCCAGTCGTTGATCCACCACGGACGGTACAGCATGTACTTGTCGTACAGGCTGCCGAGCTGGCGGGACAGGTCGTACAGGCGTTTCGGGTCGTCCTTCATCCACTGCGTCAGCGAGGGAAAGACCTTCCCGGATTCCGGTTTCCCCAGGATCCGGTAGATGCGCCAGCCGATCGTCTTTTCGCCGATTTCGGGGCGGCTGCAGGTCCGCGGCAGGAATCGCTGAACAACCGACATCAGCAGGGGGAACTCGAGCTGCGCCGCGATGCCGTACCGTTGCGCGAAGCGGAGGGACAGGTATCTCTGTATGCTCCGGTTCGGCACGATGACCTGCGTCCTGCGGAAAAGGGCGCTTTCCCTGACCTCGGCATGGATCTCGTCGATCAGCACGTCCGCCAGCGCGTCCATGCTCAGCCTGCGGAAGACGAATGGTTTTTCGAAATGTTCTGTCTGCCCGGACGGCATGCTGTCTGACCTGCTTTCAGGGGAAAACACCGGTTGGAGTGAGGGGATATCGATCATAACACAAATATAGTCCCGATCGGGGGAAAGTCAAGCGCATTTTTCTTTTCCGACGAAACAATCCGGCATGACCTGCGCGGTGATGCCGGATCGGGGCTCTTTCTTCCGCCGGGGGCAGTGGCGCCCCCGGCTTCAGATACGATTGCGAAACAATGGCTGCGGCCTGCGCCCTTCCTACATGAACTCGGTCCGGAACCGGGCGGAGATTTCCTCGACAACGCTGTCGAGGAGCGTCTCCGTCTTCCGTAGCAGACTGACGATGTAGTTGTTGCCGAGCATGGCGGGGATGGCTGCCAGGAGGGCCGCCACGGTGGTCAGCAGGGCGCCGGAAACGCCGGGCGCGAGCGTCTGGACGTCCGCACGCCCGGCCTGGGCAAGCCTCGAGAACGCGACCGTGATGCCCCACACGGTCCCGAAGAGACCGAGGAAGGGGCACACCCCGACTGCGGAGGCCAGGCGCATGGTGTTCTTTTCCAGGATCAGCATCTGGTCTTCCACGGCCTGCTCCATGGTGCTCCGCAGCAGGGCTGCCTCCTTTTCGGTCAGGGGGCGGCTGGTCTTGTCCGGCAGGACGGCGTCGAACTCCCTGAACCGCCTGATGGCGGCGAGGTAGACTTCCCCTGCCGGGGACACGGCCCTTTTGGCCTCCTTCTGCATTTCGAACAGATTTCCGGCATTCAGGAAATCCTGCAGGAAGGCCTGGCTGTTCTTTATGGCAGCCTGCAGGGAAAAGCCTTTTTCCAGAACGGCATACCAGATCCAGACGGAGACGATCCCCAGGAGGACGCAGATGGATTTGCCGAGCCAGTCGCTCATCGTGTAGGCGTAGATCATCTCGCTGAAGCCGTTGCTTTGAAAGACCGCCTGTCCCATGGCCCGCTCCTCAAACCCTTGCCTGTTCCTGTTCGCCGGCGGCGCTTTCGGCTTCGCAATCCGCCCTGCAGTCGTCCGGGAGTTCGTCGTCGGGCTCGTGGATGCCGGCATCGGGTTCGCCTTCTTCCGCTTCGCCTTCTCCCGGCTCGCCGGAGTCGTCGAAATCCTCTTCGTTCAGCTCGAAGTCGACGTTGAGTCCCGGGATCGGATCTTCGTCGTCGAAGGGGCGGAACTCCATCTTCAGGGCTTCCTCCTTCGCCTCGCGGAAGATCCTCAGGAGGTCCTTCGAGTCGTGATCGATCTCCGGTTCGTAGAATGCTTTTGCGACCTGGCCGACGGCATAGGTGATTGCCGCGGCGTCCCTCGGAAGCATGCTGGCTTTGGAATGGCGGAAGATGAGTTCGATCTCGTTCTGGCCGGCGGCATGGCCGTAACAGGCGGCGATCTCGTAGATCATGAGCTCGATATTCTCCTTGAGCTCGGCGGTGTGCTCGAGGTTCGCCTTTCCCGGCCTGTTTTCCTCCGCGTCATTGCCTTTGAGAATGCCGACAAGCTCGCTCAGCAGGCCGACGCCTTCTTCGACCATGTCGGTCAGGGTCATGTCCGTCGGCTTGCTGAGGATGTGATTCGCGCGGCCGGCGGCCTGTTCGATGCAGTCGGACAGGTCCTCCTCCAGGGACTCCTGCCACATGTCGAACTTTTCCCCGTAGAATTCCGACCAGGCGGCCATGCAGGCTTCCTTTTCCTCGTCGGAGGCGTCCGCATTTTTCAAGCATTCTCTCCTGGTCTTCTCGATCAGAAGCCGTGTCCCGGAGGAGTGCGACATGAAATGCGACCCGGAGTTCGCGGACGGAGCCAGGACGACACGTCTGTTCCCGGCAACTGCCGTCAACGAGTCGATTTCCTTTTTGAATTCCTTCCTGTTCAGGATGATCGTCGGGCTGGCGACGATGAAGGCGCTGGGGAATCCTGCCGCGGAACGGATGAAATCCTTTTCCGCTTCGCTCATAAGACCGGTTTCGCCGATGCAATACCAGACCACATCGACCTTCGCGTCGCCGGGCAGAAGGCCGTTCGTACGGAGTTCCGCCTCGACCTCCTTCACATAGTCGTCCATCGGCAGGTTTTCGGGGAAAACGTCCTCTTCGTCGAAATCCGTGATGTCGTTTGCCTCGAAGAAGATCGCGACGGGCGTTTCGACGCGGCGGCGAATCAGTCTGCCCGGTTTTCCGTCCGGGGCATCCTCTTCGCCGGAGGTGTTGAAGAAGGCGCCCGGCTCCTCGTTTTCGGGGATGGTGTTGGCCGGGGTGGCCTCGGCGAGGAGATCGGTGGTCGTGTAGCGGCAGGTGCCACAGATCAGGATGTTCGGTTTCAGGTTCATGGCATAACCTTTCTTTGGTTGCGTGGATGATCTTGTTGACTGCTGCAGGGAAGCGGGGCTCAGTCTTCCGAGCCGTCCTTTTCCTCGTCTTTGATTGGCTTCCATTCGCGTTTCTTCGCCTCGCGTTCCTCCTCCAGGAACTTCTCCCGGAGTTCGGTTTCGTTCAATTTCATGTCGGATTCGAAATACGCCTGGGCGACCTTGCCGACGGCATAGGTGATTCCGGCGGCGATCGGGATCTTCAGGATGGGCAGCAGGCTGGCGGCGATCTTGCCCGCGATCGAACCTCCGGCGCATCCGAGGATCATTGTGATGACCGCGTCGTCCACGGGGATGCCGTAGACTTCGGCGAGGCGGTAGATCATGTAGGTCTCGTTGGCGACGAGCGGGACGATGTCCACGAGCGGGAGCGGGACGATGGCGATGGCCGCGGCGCGTCCGGCGGCCCAGTTGATGTAGCTGTCGGCCTCCTCGGAGGCGTGTTCGCGCCAGTCTCCGAGCATGGAGTCGTAGTATTCCTGCCAGCGGTCCTGGAAGGCTTCGATCTCGTGTTCGGCTGCCTTCATCGCATCCATGCTCATGGCGCGCGCTTTGGCGATGAGCTGGGCGAGCCCGGTCTTGTTCTCCGCCGAGACCATCACGATCTGTTCGCGGGGAAGCATCTCCAGCAGTTCGTTCATCATTTCCTCGATCTGCTCCTTGCGCATGAGTTCGCTCTTCGTGACGACCAGCAGCATGTTCTCGCGGAAGGTCCTGATGAGCTTTGCGTCGGTCTCCTGGACGCGCGCGCCGGAGCCGTCGATGCAGTACCACACGTTGTGGATCAGGTTGCCGCTGTCCTCGGTTTCGAGGCGGTCCATCATTTCGTCGAGGATGAAGTCGACGTAATCGTCCACGCTCTGCGTGCCGGGGTTCATGCCTTCGGAGTCGATGAAGTTGGCCGCTTCGGTCTCGTACACATGGAATCCCTGCGTGGTGGCGCAGCCGTCGCCGATGGCGCTGTCCGGCACGACGCCGCGGTGCGTGACGGCCTGGATGAGCGAGGTCTTGCCGACGCCGGTCTTTCCACAGACGAGGATGTTCGGTTTCATGTTCATTCCCTCCTTGTAGGATTTGAGGTGCCGTTTGAAGAGCGGGAGCTCGAATCCGAGGCCGGGCAGCGGGGCGAGCCGGATGCGGGCCACGGCATAGGCTTCGAAGTTGTTGCGGAAGAAGTGGCCGAGCGCGCCGGCAAGCATGCCGTAGCTGTCGCCGTCGAGATCGCCGTCGTCGTCGCGGATCGTGTCAAGCACTTCAGCGTCGGAGAGGACGTTTTCCACGAAGCCGACCGAAGACTCCCGGATCTCTCTGCCGTGAATTCCGTAGAGTCCGGAGAGCTTCGCGAGGAGTTCGACCAGCACGACGGACAGCTGCGCCTTGACGTCGTTCCACTGCGATGCGGCGTCGCCGTTTTCCCCGTCACCCAGCTTGGATTCTCCCTTTACGGACTTCGCCTTTTCGACGGCTTCGGAGATGATTGCGTCCGCGCGGTCCCTCTTTTCCGCGACTTTCGCCGCCTTCGCCTCGCGGTCGATGCTCTGCGCCGCCATGAAGGCGTCGCGGTATGCGGCGGGAAGCATGGCGTTGCTGAGCTCGACCAGTTCCTTGCAGCCGATCGCGCCGCTTTCGGCGTCGGAGACTTCGACGATGTGTTCCTCGGGGACTCCGGCCTCCGCCAGCTTTTCGCGGATCGCCTTGATCTGGGCTGGCTTCGTGATGTCCTTCTTGCTGATCACGGCGATTACGTCGTCGAACGTGAAGATCTCCTTCATGAGGCTGACGTCGCAGTCCGTCACGCGGGCGCCGTTCCCCTGGATCAGGTACCACACCAGGTGGATGTGCTCGTCCACGTTCGGGTCGTCCTGGCATCCCGACACGAATTCGCGCATCATGTCCCGGAAGCCGTCTTCCTTTTCACCGAGCTCGAGCCCGCGGGAATCCCACAGGCGGATGGTGTCGTTTTCGTAGCTGTCGAAGTCGATCCGGCACGGCTTGCCGTTGCTGATGCCGGAACGGGGCACGATTTCGTCCCCGAGCACCGTGCGGATGAGAGACGTCTTGCCGCATCCGGTGTAGCCTGCCACCAGGATGTTCGGGCGTTTGTTGAAGGACACCGCTTCGTCGAATTTGTTCTGGAATTCCTGTTCGAAGTTCACACTTTTCATAATTGACCTCCATAAATTCTGATTTTTGGCCCGGTTTTTCTTTCCCCGGCCTGTTTTCGGTATGTCGTTTCCTTTGCTGAGCCGGTCGAAGATGCGTTCCAGCTCTTCGAACTGGGCATTGTAAGTTTCCAGCATGTCCAGGACGGAGGACCGGTCCTCAATGGGGTAGACCCGGATCGGATCCCGGTAGACCGTGCTGATATCCTGGATGATCGCCTGAAGCTTTTCCCGGTACTGCGCGGACAGAAGCCCGATCTCGCGGCCGGGAGAGACGGAGGCGGGGTTGGCCGTTCCGACCATGCAGGACATCGCTGCCCGGCAGAGCTTCAGGTAGAGCGTTTCCGCCTCGTCCATCTGCGCCCGGATGTCCTCCAGGATCCGGGCGTAGAGTGTTTGGATGTTCGGTTTCATGGGTTGCGGTTCTTTTTCTGTTTTCATTCCGGGGGCGGGCTCGCTCTTCTCAGTCGTCGAAGAGCTTGTAGAGGAGCGCTCCGAGTCCGACGAGGGCCGCGCCGCCGGCGACCAGGCCGATCGTTTTCCACTCCGGGCCGGGATTCCAGTAATACGTCCCGGCGAACGGATTGTTTTCCTCACTGTTGTCGTCTTCCTCTTCTTCCTCATCCTCGTTGTCCGCGCATTCGGCTTCTTCCTCCTCATTTCCGTCGTCTTCGACGGGGGCGGGCTTTGCCTTCGCATTCGTCTTCGTCTCCGCGACGCTTTTCAGCGCGGCCTCGATCGTCTTGAAGATGTCGGAATTGAGCATGGAGTCCCGGTCCGTCTTCCCGGCGTCATCCTGATCCGTCTTCTGTTCTGCGAGGTTCCTGAGGAACTCCAGCGCCTGCCGGACGGCTTCCGAGGTCGGGGTGTTTCTGGGGTTAATGGTTTCTGCTGTCATGGTTCTTCTCCTGTGTTGGATTGTTTTGTATGGATCATATCGGGGTGGTTTCACTCGAGGCAGGTCCTGACGATGCCTTTTATCAGTTTGAACGCGATGAGCGCGACGAGCACGCCGGCCGCGACTTCACCGGCCTTTGCGGGATTGAATTCATCTGCGAAATCTTCCATGGTACTTCTCCTTGGTTCGAGGTTCATGATGTCTTTTGCCCGGCGGGCGGTTCGTGCCGTGATCGGCGGGGGAAAACCGTCCGCTCGGTATTATAGTGTACCGCATGACATGCGCCATAAAACGTCATACCATCCGGTTTTCCGGGATGTTCGGGGTCATTTTCTCTTTTTCTTTCCGTGCCGGATGTCGTCCATCCTGTCGTACAAAGCGCAGCACATGCTCTCCACGCCCAGCTTGTCGGCGAAGAAGTCCATGCAGTCGTCGTGGTCGAGGCCGATGGATTCGCCCGCTTCGAAGGCGTCCTGGTTGGCGGCGAGGAACTGGAAATTCCAGCTGTAGACTTCCTGCTGGTGCCGGATGCGGTCCCTGACGTCCTTCGTCGAGAACTCTTTGCTCGCGTTCTCCTTGCCGTCGGTGATGATCACGCACAGGACATGTTCCGGGCGTTCCGGTTCGGGCATGGCGGCGAACTCGTGCCCGACGGCGTCGATCGCGGAACAGACGGCGTCGTTCAGCGCGGTGCAGCCGGAGCAGTCGTATTTTGCCATGAGGTCGTCGTGGAACTGCGAGAGGTCGGCGGCCTTGACGATGCGCTTTGCCGTGTCGTTGAACTGGTAGAGGTCGAACACGGTCTTGCCTTTCGCTTCGCGCTGCTTCTTCAGGAACTCGTTGAAGCTGCCTTTGATGTCGTCCTGGATCGAGCTCATGGAGCCGGAAGCGTCGAGGACGATGAGGATGTGGGTGTAGTCTTTTTTCATAGTCGGTTTCTCCTGGCGGTTTGTTTTGTTGTGTATGGTTTGAGGCTCTGTTCATGCCTCCCCGGTTCAGGAAGGCAGTTCGGATTCAATTGTTGTCATCTTCATTTTCGATCAGAGAAGGGATCTCCGTCGTTTCGGGATCGTCCTCCCCGGGGGCACTTTCGCCTATGCGGATTTCAGAACCGTCGAATTCTCCCGCCTCAAGTCTTTTCAAAAACTCTTCATTCGGGATAAGAGTTTCATGAAGGAACTTGATACACTGCTCACGAAGCTCAATGAGATCAGGACCTGCATTTTCAGGAAGAGGTCTTTTGTCATACACTTCAAGATCTTCCACATCTAATACAGGTTCATTTTTCATTTCTTCTTCACGTTCCGCCGGATCCAGTGAAAAGAAAGTATCCGGATGTTTCTTGAGCAGATTGTTGTGATAGTCTTCATACCGCTTGATGTTGGCGTTGATTTCTTCGAGAGTTTTCATGATATTTCTCCTTGTGTCACGGTTTTTGTTTTGTACAATGTGTTCCGGTGGATTGCGGTATCACGTTTTGAGCATCTGGTCTCCTTGCTGATCGGTTGTCTGTTTTGACTCGGGGCTGACATCCATGAGGCAGCCCCCCATAATCCGTGTGGGTGCGCCGGCGCATCTTTAATTAAAAAGCATACCCCTATGTCACAGGATGTCATACCGGGCGTTCAATGCTCGATCTTTTCGTGAAAAAAGCCCGAAAAAAAGTTTCAGCCACGCGTTTTCACCGATGCCGATAGATATACGGATTGACATACGGGCTCGTTCCGACGCGGTGTTCGACCGGAACAGGGGCGATCGGCACACCTATTTCATAAGCGGAAATCGGGCGGGTGTAACTCTGGACCGTAACGCTTCCGGACGGGGACACCGTCTGCGTGGTAATGGTCGTCGTAGACACATGCGGAGTGCGGTAGCATTCCGGCGATACGACCGGAGGCGCCACGATGACCGGAGCCGGGGCGACGACGGATGGAGCAACCACGACGGGGGCCGGGGCGACGACGCGCGGCTGGACCACGACGGGGGCCGGTGTCCTGATTACGGTCGTCGAACCGGTGACCGCGTCCCGGAAGGCTTCCACGGTCCCTTCGACGATGCCCGCCGTAACTGCGACGGGAAGCGTCACCAGCGCGGTCGCCGCCGACGCCAGGTCCGTGAAGATGCCCGGTCGTTCGATCACGACCGTCTGCTGCGCGTGGACTGCAGTCAACGTCATCAGACCGAGGATGGAGAGGAGGATCTTCTTCATGGTGTTGTTCCTTTCTGGTTGGTTTCGGAGATTCGGCCCGGTGTCAGCTTTTGCTCGCGCCGATCAACGTGAGCGTGACGGCGACCGCTCCGATCGCGACGGCTCCGCCGGCCAGGACGCCGCCGAGGATCGAACCGCTGTTGTCCGACCCCCTGGTGCTGCTCTTGAAGCTGACGGGACCGACGCTGAGTTCTCCGGAGAATTCGGAGCCGGGCTTGTCCGGGATGCGGGTTTCGTCGTTGATGCTGTCTTCGACGAAGACGGGGAGAGTCTTTTCTTTTGTGTTCATCTTGAAGGAAGCCTTTCTTGGTTGTTGTGGGATGTTCCTGCGGGAACGTACGATTCCTTTCCCGCATAATATGTTTCATGGCGTGTGACATAAGACGTCATACCGGAACGTTTTTCCTGTTTTTTTCGAAAGTGGCCGGACTGCCCGGGAGAGCCTGGATCGCCTGTGCGGAGGATTCCCGCGCATAATCTCTGCCATGATTTCCAACATGGAATGTCGTGCCGGGCCGATTCCGTTTTCTCTTTCGGGGATCAAAGTCCCGCCCGCTCTTTCTGCGGGCGGAGCCCGACCTTTCATGTCCTTTCGGTTCGAATGATCCTTTCATTTATGTCCTTTTCGTGGAACGAAGCTCTCTTCGGTCAGAGGTCGAACGTGTGATCGCAGCTCGGGCAGTGGTACTTCCGGATCACATCCTGATCGATCAGTTCCCCCACCTTGTGTCCGGCGCAGCCTCCGCCGAAGGCGGCTCCCAGCGCACCGAGGATGGTGCCTGCTGCCGCGCCGATCCCGGTTCCGGCGGGACCGAAGAAGCTGCCGACGATCGCACCGGCTTTGCCGCCAGCGGCGGCACCAGCGGTCGTGCTGGCAACGCCTGCTGCCGCGCCGACCACCGTTCCGGTCGCACGTCCGTAGTTCTTGAGGTAGGCTTCTTTTCCGCATTTGGGGCACTTGATATTCATTGTTGCATTCCTTTCTCCTGACGAAGTGTTTGTTTTGTTTGTGTCAGGCTGGTTTTTTCGGGGGGCATACCCGCTTTTCCCGCGGGCATGCCGTTCGGTTTGTGGTTTGGAGGTGAAAGGCATTTTGGATGAATGCCAAAGAACTTGTCCTACTTCGACAGGATCCTGATGATGTCCTTGAGCAGATCGATCCAATCCTGAGGGTCGGAACTGATGTTTTTCCGGTTGCTCATAGAGAACTTTCCTTATGTTGGTTTCGGGGTTCATTTTTTCCGGATCGCGTTTCCGCATTTTTCGCATCACGGCCGTTCCGGTTACCAATCGACGGAGATACCGTTGCTGTCAATTCTGATATCCATGTCGTTCCTCCTTTCCCTCGTGTTTGAGAAGATTGCCGGTGCGGAATCTGCTTCTGCTGTTTCTCAGATTCATGTTCGTGTTCCTTTCGATTATCTTGGTTTGCGGTTGAATGGAGTCGGTTTTTCATTGGTTTCTACAGGATATTAGTCGGCGGTTTCGGATCGGTTCCGGCTTTTTCTGATGCCGATCCCCGTTTTTTTCAAAAAAACCGGAAAAAGGTTTGTGGCCGGCATCAAATCGGGCTTTCATGTCAGATGAAAGAATTCCACCTTATGGTTTAGAATCTGCTGAACGGATCGGGATCGCACACGGGGCCGATGGGGTCGTGCTCGATCGGGGCGGGGGAGATGACGGGTGTGCTCATGTTCGTGTTCCTTTCGGTTATCTGGTTTGCGGTTGAATGGAATCGGTTTTTCATTGGTTGCTACAGGATATTAGTCGGCGGTTTCGGACGGTTCCGGGCCGTTTCCGTTATTTTCTCGGAAAAAAACGGGAAAAAGCACCGGAACGGAGGTTTTTCGCCGCGTTCCATATCAATATTAGTCGGCGGTTTCGGAACGATTCCGGGCGTTTCCTGTTTTTTTTCGAAAAAAAGCGATTCCGGGCGGTTTTATCCTCTGTTTTTTCGCCTTTTTTCTCTCTGTCGCTTGTATTGGCCCGGAAACGGCATATATTATCGGTCGATCCTTATCAAAAAATAAATGCAGAAAAAGAGCGTACAGGAGTAAAACAATGGCCCCCTCCGTCATCAGACCGTTGTTCGGAAAAAACCCGGAGTTCTATGAGATGTCCTGCCCGAAGTGCGGCAGGAAGGAAACATTCGAACTCAGCCACTGCGAGATGGACGTGATTGCGCTTGACGATAACGCCCCCAAAGGACCGCGAATCGTCACCGAGCTGCCGAAAAGATGCCCGAAATGCGGCGCCGGTCTGAAAAGGAAAAAACTCCCCATACCCGTTATGAATTGAACCCGGCTTACAACAACAAGGAGCTGACAATGGGCATTTCGCAAACCTCGCTGGATTGTCTTCTGAACAAGTGCGGATCGTGCCATTACTACCAGGTGGACTGCCGCGAGTTCAAGATCAACCCCGGCGGCAGGGTCTGGATGAAATTCGAAGACTACAACGGTACGTGCAAACTCTTCGGCAATCCCCGGCCCCGCATCGGCGCCTACAGCACATGCCGCTGTCCCGGCGGCAAACGCATGTACAAACGCTGGCTGGAGCTTCCGTCGGACGATTGAAGCCGGGGAAATTCACACTTCCCCCTGCGTCCTCTCCCCGGATGAAATCCGTGGCGGAAATAAAAAAGCGCCCCTCGAAATGAGGGGCGCGGAGAGCCGTACCGGAAAGACCGGGCTGGTCTCTGCCGGCGGAATCGCTTTCTTTACGGGATGACGACCGTGGTCTTCACCTGCGCGAGCGCGGGATCCAGGTCGCGTTCGGCGGACAGGTTGAACACCGGTTCGCCGTCGACGTTGAAGTGGACGCGGTGGATGGCGGCGCAGCGTTCGCGTCCGCGGAGCGACGTCTCCCCGTGGTAGGAGATCATGAGATTGCCGAAGTCGTCCACGAAGAACGCGTTGTGGCCGGGGCCCCATTTGCCGGGGACGGAGTAGAACGACAGGACCGGGGCATTGCTCTTCGTCCACGATTTCAGGTCGAGCAGGTCGGCGTTCTCGTCCGCGGTCAGCAGGCCGACCGCATAGGTGTAGCCGCCCGCGTCGCCGCCGGAATAGGTCAGGTAGACCTTCCCGTTCGCTTTGAACGCATACGGGCCTTCGTTATTGATGGTGCCGCGGACGTTCTCCCAGCCGTAGAGCGGACGGGACAGCAGCACGGGATCGGACGTGAGCACGCCGGGATTCTTCTCGTCGACCGTGGCGATGTACAGCATGGAACCGGTGTCGCGCGGCGAGCCGATGCCCTGGCGGTACGACCACACATAATAGGACTTGCCGCCCGCCTTGATGTAGGTCATGTCGAGCGAGATGCCGCCGTCGCCGACGCCCTTGCCGTCCTTCTTCAGGATCTTGACCGGGTCTTCCCACGAAGCCGGGTCGATGATGCTCGCGCCTTTCTTCAGCTTCATGTAATGGCACTGCGGGCCCCACGACCTGGGACCGACCGCGAAGAGGATGTAGAGGTCGTCGCCGATCACGTGGAACTCGGGCGCCCAGAAGGTCTGGATGAGCTGACGGCGTTCGTCCCGGTCGAGGATCAGGTGTTCTTTCACGCCGTCGGCGAAAAGGCCGTGCGGATCGTCCGCCTCGCGCACGTACAGCCCGATGTTGTTCCGGGCGTCGGTCGTGGCGATGAAGTAGAATTTGCCATCCCATTTGAAGACGACGGGGTCGCCCCATGCGCGGGCGAGCGGGAACCCGTAGGATTCGTTCTGCACGGTGCCGGTGATCTCATATTTGCCTTTCCTGGAGAAGTCCACATTCGAGGCGTCCCATTTCACGGGCTTCACGGACGTGGAACCGTCGGAATACACGATCTCGGCTTTCGCCTTCGCGAGCTCGTCCGCCGAACGGGCCACGACGTTTTCGGGGACGCGGGCCGCGATGGAGACGAGGTGCCCCCAGTGCAGCGCGGCGCGGTCGGCGATGGAACGCGGCACGAAGACTCTACGAGGCGAGATGTGATCCAGGAGGTTCACGCCGTTCGGTTCCATAATCCAAGTCGGCGGGACTTGTTTCCCCTCGAAAACCTCATGCGGACCGGTCGTTTTGCCCGGCTTGCTGAAATCGGTGATATTCGTTTGGTAACGTTCCCCGGATTCGGACCGCCACGTGAAGGCGTAGTAGGAACGGGAACCATCCTTCTCCGGCGGGACAATATCTTCGAAGTACCCGATCTGCTCGGTCGTGCCCATATCGACCAGGACCTGTTCGGAGAAATGGATCAGGTCCTTCGTGGTCCAGAGCAGGACTTTGCCCTTGCTCTCCTCGTCCGGGGTGCCGTCCTCGTTCGTGCGGACCGCCATGATGCCGTAGCCGCCGTCCTTCAACGGGAAGATGACCGGGTTCTTCACGCACTTCGGGCGGATGGTGTTCTGTTCGGAGAGCGTGCCCTTCGCGAAGAGGATGCCGTAGTTCTCGTTCATCGCCGTGAAGTTTTTCCCGTCGACGCTGCGGGCGAAGTGGATGGACCGCGCGAGGCCGTCGGGATAGCTGTCGCGCCGGGCTTCCCGCGTGTAGACGAGGATCTGATTCGAGCCGGGATCGTACTCGGGGAACGCGGAAACGGCGGCGGAGGTGCAGAGCGCGGCGGCGCAGAGCGTCATGCAGGCGAAACGTGCTTTTTTCATATCGGTCTCCTTGGGAGGGGGCTGTTTTGAGAGAGATTCGGATTTGTCGGAAACACTATAGCAGGCTTTGGGCGGATGTCAAGAACGAGTCCGAAATTATCCTGTTTATTGTAACATTGTCTGCGTAAGAGAATAAAAAGCCGGCCGGACAGTGGTGCTGCCCGGCCGGACTCGGTCATTTCCGTGTCAGAAGATTTCGATTGGATCAGTTCGCGGCGTTGAGCTTGGACTGAAGCTCGCGCATTTTCTCGCGGTATGCCGCGGGATCGCTCTGGCGGAGCTTCTGGACTTCCTGATACTCTTCCGGGAACTTCTCCTGGATCTGACGGATCGTGGTGGTGTTGGCGCCGCCCTGGACATTGCGTCCGCCGGGCTGCTGTGCGCCGCCCATGCCGCCCATGCCGCCGCGTCCGCCGGCCGGCAGCGTGACCTTGTTCTGCTGCGCGAGCTCGGTGAAGGAGCGCATCGCGGTTGCGGAATCGGTCTTGTCGGTCTCGAGGAGCTTGTCGATGGCTTCCTTTTCCTTGTTGAGGAAATTGAGCGCATTGGCTCTCATCTGTTCTTCCGTTTCGGGAAGATCGACTTCGACCTTCTTCGCGAGTTCGGCGAGCCTTGCGTTTGCGGCGTCGAGATCTTTCTGGATCTTGTCCAGGGCATCTTTTTCCTTCTCCGCGATCTTCTTCAGGGCCTGTTCGCGCGGAGTGTCGGCTTTCAGGCGTTCGATGGTCTGCTGGAGCTGGCCGTTGCGGGCACCGCCGCGACCGCCCATGCCACCCATGCCGCCCATGCCGCCGCCCATGCCGCCCTGACCGCCGCCGAAGCCGCCCATCTGGCCGCCGCCGAAGCCACCCTGGCCGCCACCGAAGCCACCCTGGCCGCCGCCGAAGCCACCCTGGCCGCCGCCGAAGCCACCCTGGCCGCCACCGAAGCCGCCCTGGCCGCCGCCGAAGCCGCCCTGGCCGCCGCCGAAGCCGCCCTGGCCGCCGCCGAAGCCGCCCTGGCCGCCCATGCCGCCCTGACCGCCGCGTCCACCGCGACCGCCCTGGCCGCCCATGCCGCCCTGACCGCCGCGTCCACCGCGACCGCCCTGACCGCCCATGCCGCCGCCCATGCCGCCGCCCATCTGGCCGCCGCCGAAGCCGCCCTGGCCGCCGCCCATGGCTGCGCCGCCTGCACCGGCTCCGCCGGGCTGGACTTGGCCCATGCCCGCGCCGCCGCCCTGGCCGCCGCGATTGCCGCCACGGTTACCGCCACGGCCGCCGCCTTGTCCCTGTGCGAATGCGACACTGCCCGTGAGGGCGAGCGCCAGGATAGCAACTGTCAATTTGTTCATAGTTCGTTCCTTTCAAAAAAAGTTGTGATTTCTGCTGATGCCGTGGCATCATCGGGGTGTCGATTTCGTTCCGATGAGAATAAGAACGCCATTTTCCCGGAGAATCTACAGGGGAAACGTGTTTTTTTAAAAAAAAAGTCTCTGGTGTCATGGCTCGCATCCGAAAGAACAGATCAGGACCGGCGTTTTCCTTGTCTTTTGCCGCCTCGATTATCCCTCGAAACACCGTGCATCCGCGGCGATCCAGCGTTAGTCAACGCCCCGGATCCCTTGCCCCCCGTAACATATTTATGCGTTTTCTCCGCAATCGCCTTGCAATCCGAAGAAAAACGGATTATATTACGCATCAACGCACCCGCGACCGTCTCATTCACAAGGAGCAAGACATCATGAACAAGACTTTACTGGCCGCAGCACTGCTTATCGGCGGAGCCACACTTTTCGCCGGGGACGTATACCGTTTCCGCGGCGAAAACTCGCAGGGGAGATTCGAAGAGACCGGTCTTCTCAAGACCTGGCCGCAGGAGGGGCTGACCCCGAAATGGACCTGTTCCGGCCTCGGCGAAGGCTGGTCCAGCCCGATCAAAGTCGGAAACCGCCTGTACATCACCGGGTCCGATATGAGCGCGCGAAAGGAAATGGTGGTGTGCCTGGACCTCGACGGAAAGAAAGTCTGGCAGACCCCGACCGGCGCCAGGTGGGAACGCGCGTACCCGGGAGCCCGCTGCACCCCGACCTACGTGCCGGGCGAAAAGGACGGCGAGGGGCGGCTGCTCGTGACGACGGGCAGCGGCGAAATGTTCTGCCTGAACGCCGCGGACGGGAAAGTCCTGTGGTCGAAGGCCGTTTCGAACGAATACGGCACGAATTTCATGAACTGGGGACTGGCGGAAAGCCCGGTCGTGAAGGACGGCATGGTCTTCATGACCGCGGGCGGCAGCAAGGCGCTGGTCGTGGCGCTGAAGATCGCCGACGGTTCCGTGGCGTGGACCTCGACGTCCAACAACGACAAGCTGGGCTATGTGACTCCGGCGATCGTGAAGGACCAGCTCATCGTGATGACGGACGGCAAAGTGAACGGGATCAGCATCAAGGACGGCACGATGATGTGGGAGGACGACTACCGCGCCACCTCCAATGTCACCGCGCGCAACGGCAACAACGCCAATACGCCCGTCGTGGACGGCAGCCGGTTCTTCGTGACCGGCGGCTACAACCGCGGCGGCGTGCTGTACGAGCTGAACGAAGACGGCAAGGGCGTGAAGGTCATCTGGAAGAACAAGGAATTCGATCCGCACCACGACTGCGCCGTGCTCGTCGATGGCAGGCTTTACAGCTCGAACATGGCGAACAACAACGGCGGCAACTGGATGTGCGTGGACTGGGAGACCGGGAAGACCGTCTATGAAACGCCGTGGAGCAACCTCGGCAAAGGCTGCGCGGTCTACGCCGACGGCATGCTGTACCTGTACGAGGAGAAACGCGGCACGCTCGGGCTCGCGAAGCCCGGCGACAAGTTCGACGTCGTCAGCAGTTTCCAGGTCAATTTCGGCAGCAAGGAACACTGGGCGCATCCCGCGATCAGCGACGGCGTGCTGTATGTCCGCCACGGCGACGTCCTCGCCGCGTTCGACATCAAATCGAAATAAGCCTTTCTCCTGCTTGCCTTTTTCCGCAAACTCGGAAAAAAAAGACTTCCTGCCTGCTTCGACCGCGGCGGCGGTTCTGGCATGACCCCGGTGTTCCTTCCATGCCGCAGGTGAGGATCCGGAATAGCGGAAAAGCATTTTCCCCACAATCAATAACGCATCTGCGGTTTTTACAAGTCCGTGCGCAAAAAAATGCAAAAGAACGCCAGCTGTTTCCCTCGGGCTCATTCTGTTTCCGACGTGCGAATATCAACCATGATTTCACTTCCCCTGAATGTTTTTCAAGAATGACGGACTCCGTCTTGATTCTATCTTTACACTGTGATATTTAGGTCCAAATCAATTCGGTTATATCCAGGAAAAAAAGATGTTCGGAAAACGATTCGCACGATTCCTGACGAAGGAGGAACTGAACAACTGCTATCCTTTTGATCAAGGACAAGTTCGCCACCTTTGCCGGATGCGAACTCCACAGCATCCGCTACGCCGGGGACGACGCCAACAACGAGAAGAACCTCGAATGGCTGAATTCCCTCCGCGAGGTCAGGTCGAACATCCCGCCCGAAGATGTGGGAAAGCAATACGTTCAGGTCGCCGAATTCCGGAGCAACTTCCACTCTCCCGTCGAGGATGGGGATTACGCCTGGAATCAGGATATGGAATACACCGACTATCAGTGGCTTGGCCGTCTGGAGGACGGCGGATGGGAGATCGTGTCCTGGGGATATTGAGTTTCTCCGTTTCTCCGCGAGTTCACTTCCCCTCGCGCGAGGTTACAGGCCAACGATTCCAACGTAATATTAACCGCGGTTGACGGATGCACCGCCACCACACCAATCGAGCGTTGGAATGCATTTCACAATTCCGCTATGGATGGGCGGATGAATACTTGATTGTTTCATTGTATATGCTATATTACCTGTGTATTTCACCAATAACCTTTTTTTAACCCGAAAGGATATAACGCCATGAAAAAAACCATTTCGATTCTATTCCTTTTTGTTGCGTTCGCATGTGGTATTCCGTTTGTTTCCGCTGAAGAAAAGGAGAGTTTTACCATATTTCAGACAACGGACATTCACGGGGCTGTCGGGGATAAAACAAATCCCGGACTGCTGCAGGTCGCATCTGAAATACGCAGGCAGCGCAAGGAAATCGGGGAAAACACATTGTGGATCGACTGCGGCGATCTGACGCAAGGCACACCGATTGCAGCTTCCGATCAGGGCGCAAGCATGGTCAACGCGCTCAGTACGGCGGGCTGCGATATCTTTGTGCCCGGAAACCATGATTTCGATTACGGACGGGAAACACTTGTCCGCAACTTGAATGCGTTCCACGGGACAGTTCTCGGTGCGAATCTGAAAATAAACGGATACGACAAACTGAAACCCTGGACTCTGATCGAACGGGGCAAATACCGGATCGCCGTCATCGGCATCGTGACTCCTTTCCTGAAGCAGTTGACCAGGCGCACCCCGCAAATCCTGGAGGGGATCGAAGTGACCTCCGCCGAGGATGCCCTCAAGTCCATCATGCCGGACATCATGAAAAAGGAACCGAACGTAATCGTCCTCGCAATCCATCTTGGGGAATATACCGGAGAGAGAATGACCGGAACGGGGAAACCGATTTATCTGTCCGCATTTTCAACCGATTACCCGCAGATCGACCTGATTCTGAGCGGGCACTCGCACAGCACGGTGGCGGGGAAGAGCCTGACCCCGGATGCATGGCTGGCACAGGCGCCCTTTCAGGGGAAAGACGCAGTGAAGGTCGACCTGCAATTGAAGCAGGGCGAACGCAAAAAAGTTTCAGTCACCTCGAAACTGCTCGGTATAACCAAAGAAACCCCGATTGACGAGGATCTGCAGAAGATTTTTGCTCCGACTCAAAAATAGGTTTTTTTGATGTCAGTTGGAACGTGAATGTCCAGTGGTGCGCCCCCGGCGGATGATGCCGGAGGCGGTAAAAACGGATGGCGGGTGTTAGGACACCTCTATTCATTGGTTTTCGGCGGCTTTTCGCACCTGGGCAAAGTCCAATTGATAAGATTTTCGGTGGGGAGGCGAATGTCTCCACTCCAGTAGTGCCGGGTTTGCGCTCTGGCACAAGAAGAGTCAGCTGTGCGCTCAAATCTTCCTGCATTGTCTTGTTTGCCCATTTGCTGAAAATCCATCCGATCGAATGAATGGAGATACCCTTTGGAAAAACTTGTACAGATGCGGTTTGACACTTGAAGGATCGTGACCCGTGCCGGGCGTCAGGCTCCAAATGACATCCATGCCGTTGTCGGTCAGAATCTTACGATAGTCCGACGGCGTGTTGCGGACCGCATTGTCGTTTCCTCCCGCGCTCAGCAGGAAGAATTTCGGGGTGTATTCCGCCGGGAACTTCATTTCCTCCGCCGTCATCTGACCGGGATGCATGGCTGAATTCGGCACGGGAATAAGTCCGGGTGCGGGGCAGACCGCGCCGACATAGCCGAAAAGTTCCGGGTGACGGAACGCGATGAACATGGCTTCGCGGCCGCCCATGGAGAAGCCCGTGATCGCGGCGTTCTTGCGGCCTTTCTTCACGGAGAACGTCTTTTCGACGAACGGCATCACATCGGTGACCATGTCGTCGATGAAATCGTCGTAGCCGCGGATGGCGGTCATGATGTCAAGTCCGTTGACACGCGCATGTTCCTTGTTCACGAAGTTATAGGTCAGGACCACGATCATTTCTTTGGCCTTCCCGTCCGCGTAGAGCTGCGTCAGCATTTGCGGGATGCCGATGACGTCGCGCGCCATCCAGGTCTCGTCGTCGGTATATCCGTGCAGGATGTAAACAACGGGATACTGTTTGTCCTTGGAATAATCGGGCGGCAGCAGGACGTTCAGGTTCGTGTCACGGCCTGCCGTGCGCGAAAATTAGGTGTAGCGCTGAAATTTCCCGTACGGCGTGATGCCGGACAGGTTGCCGGGCTCCGCGGCATCCACGGTCGCCTGCGCCCAGGCGTAATCCTTCGACGGGTCGTCGCCGTCGGATGAGACTGTTGCACATGCAGACAGTACCGCCACGCTCAGGATTGATGCCGCTTTCAATAAGTTCTTCATGTTGTGTACCTCCGCCCGTTTTGTTGTCATGGGCTGTTTGTTATGTTGATTCGTTCGAGAAAAAAAGAATTTCAACGTTGAATATACATCCGCCTGTGCGTGAAATCAAGCCGATATTTCAGCATATTAGAGCCAATAATATGTCATTGTGATGTATTGAATATTGGACTTTCACCCTCATGGCTTCAGCGCGGACACGGGGAGGACGTGAACTCCATCCGGGCGTGTGTAGCCCATTTCTCCGCCCGTGATGACCATGAGGAGATTCGGTTCCGCCAACGGGCATTGTTTTTCCGTTTCATTGTGCTTGCGGATCAGTTGCCGGATTTCCAGCAGATGCGTCGCTCCCTCTTCGATCTCGGATGAACCGAGCTTGATTTCGATCAGGGCGTAGCGTCCGTCTTTCAGGTGGAGGACGGCGTCGGCTTCCAGCCCGTAACGGTCGCGGTAATAGGAAAGCCTGCCGCCGAGAGCGGACGAATAGACCTTCAGGTCGCGCACGACGAGGCTTTCAAACAGGAAGCCGAACGTCTTGAAATCCTTCAGCAGGTAGTCCGGCTTGGTACCGAGTGCGGCAGCCGCCACAGACGGGTCGCACATGCCGCGTTTCAGACTGGACCGCATCCCCGTTGAACTCCGCAACGCCGGGCACCAGGCTTCGATGTCCGAGATGACAAAGAGCTTGCGGAGTGCTTCAAGGTAGGAATTGACCGTGGGCATGGAGACATCCTGCACGGAAAGCACGTCCTTCCGAATCGTGGAGACCGTCGCCAAGGTGGAAATGTTCCTCGCATAGGATTTCAGCAAAGCGGCGGCCAACTTCGGATTGCGGTTGACGCCATCGATTCTGGAAATATCCACCTCGGCCACGTTGTTGACGTAATCCTCCGCCACAAACAGCTTCGCATCGTCCCCCCTGACTTGAAGCGACGATGGCCAGCCGCCACGGCAGGCTGCGAAAATCAGTTCCTCAACGGCAAGTTTCCCTCGCGCGCCGTCAATGCAGTCCTCAGGCCGTGCAAATAACTCCGACAGGGAAACCTGACCTGTCGATTCCTTCGATTCCCACAGCGACATCGGCAGCATCTCCAGACGTGAAATTCTCCCCGTCCCCGTGTGCTTGGTCTTGGAATCGTCCTTCACCACGGAGCCTGTCAGAATATAGAGCCCCTTTTCGGAACTCCGGTCCACAGACACGCGCACAGCGTCCCACAGGACCGGGGCCAGTTGCCATTCGTCGATCAGGCGCGGCTTGTCGCCCTGAAGCAACAGCGACGGCTTGGTGTCCGCGAGCTTGAGATAGCCTTCCTGAAGGTCCGGGTCCTGCATCTCAAGCACACTGGCGGCTTTTTGTTTTGCGGTCGTGGTCTTGCCGCACCACTTCGGGCCGACAATCAGGGTCGCGCCTGCGGAACGCAGGCGCAAATCAAGTTCAGAGTCAAGCACACGCGGCAAATACTTCATCGGGACCTCCTTGGTTTCATCTTAATATAGCTTCGGTTTCAATGTTTGTCAAGCTGAACTTTATAACTTTGCGCTGTTTTGTTTTACATCTTTGCGCAGTTCTATTTTATTTTTTTGCGCTATTGCTCTTTGTGATCTTGCGCAAATGTGCTCGATTAAACAAGACAACACTGGAGTCGGCTTTGACTTGTGGACCGCCCGTCGGGTCTTCTCTGCCCAGAGCGACACCTGCGCGACGGATTTACTGAAAGAACTTGAGGGTTGACTTTATCCATAATCGCCCTCACCACCCCCCAGCCGACTAACCCCGACACCACCACACTTCTCCTGCTCAACCGCTGACTTCCTGCCCGGAGCCTGCCGGACAGGGGCGAGACGGCATCTGGTTTCGGCGTTGCGGAAGACTCAATAATATTTGGGCGGGACTTGACTTTTCCGGGAACGTGTGTTAAAGTAGAGTAAAAACGAATGCCGCTCGTTGTCGTTGAGGGTGTTCGTCACCGATGTTTTCCGAAGAGGGACAAAGCATTTATCAACCTCGGATCAATCTCTATGAATTTGTTTAAGAAAAACGATTTCTTTTACGCCAACGGCATTACCCCGGAGGAGAAGGAGTTTTATTTCCCGAAACAGGAAAAAATCGTTTCGCCCCCGGACCCGGACGAAAACACTTTGTCGGACAAGTTCTGGGACTGGCTTTACTATTTACTGAATCCTAATATACCGGAAGGATGTGTTTTCCACTGGCATTGCAACAGAAAATACGGACTGAAGAAAAAAATCTGTCGTGTTCTGCTTTATACCAGGCCGGAATACCGCAGGGGAATGAAAGAATGGAATGTCGGACTCATCGGACATTCCGAAAAATACATCTGCTTGTACAAGGAAACGGGAAGGATTGCGATTGAAGATGTCGCGGCGCTATTTCGAGGAGAACCTTGGCAGCAGGAAACGGATCTGACGCTGCGGGATTTCTTTGCCCAGCTGACCAAATCGGAACAACAGGGTGATACCCCTTTTTTGTGATAGCTTTCAAGATAAGTGATTAACCAACCTCATCACCCCAAGAGAGATTAACCCTCTGCGCGTCCTTCCTGCTCACCCGCTGACTTCCTGCCCGGAGCCTGCCGGGATGAGTCTTCGGGACGACCAGCTGCAGGAGTTCCGTGTTGAGGCGTGATAACTGGCAAGCCCGGTTGGCTCCGCTCCCTGCCGCCCGTGACAGGACGGCGGGGAAGAGCTCCGGTTGAGTGGATGGATTATTTCTCCTGTGGAATTGGTGTTGCTGATTTCGAGGCTGCAGAGGTGGAAGGCGGCGGATTGGCGGTAACACGGATCCGGTCAGAACTTTTCCTTTTGTTCATCAGGATCCAGATGACGGATGATCCTTGCTGGATTGCCGCCGACGATGACATTTTCGGGTACGTCTTTCGTTACGACGGCTCCGGCGGCGACAACGCTGTTTTCGCCGATCGTCACGCCGGGACAAATCGTGGCATTGGTGCAAATCCAGACGTTTTTCCGAATGGTCACCTTGTGATAGGTAAAGAACCGGTGGCGGTTGTTCACGTCATGGTTCACCGTCGCGATGCACACCCGCGGTGCGATCAGCACGCCGTCTTGGATCTCGATGCCGCCGCCCGCGCAGAAGTACACGTTGTCGTTGATGAAGACCTTATGTCCGAGGCTGACCCGGATCCCCATATCGCAGTAGAACGGCGTGAGGATGGTCACATCGTCGAGTTTGCGTTGAAACAGTTCTTCCAGATACGTCCGATATGACAGGTCGGTCGGGTCTGTCATATTCGCCTTGTGGCAAAGAGACTTCGAACGGTTGATCTCCGCCACCGCATCCTCGATATATGCTTCACGGTCGTCGGTAGGGCCGCCATTGTCCATGATCCGGAAGACGATTCCATGATGTTTCGTGTGACGGTACATATTCGATCCCCGTTTTGAATTGTTTTTCCCGATTGCGAGATGAGATTTTGTCTTTCCGACAAAAATACTATAGCATTTTTCAACGGCATTTCAAGCTTTATTATACCACGCCCCAAGCAGATAATCAAGCGGGAAACGCCGGAAAATCAAGGGAAAACACCATCTTTCCCGCCGACTTCCTGCCCGGAGCCTGCCGGACAGGGGGAGATGGACTAAATGTTGATGCAGACCGGGATTATTGCGCTTCTTCGTTGCCCTGTTCCGATTCCCGTTTGTCCTCGGGTCTTTGTATTTCAAGCGGCACGGGATGTTGTTCCGCGACGAGTTTTTCGGCTTCCTCCATACTGATCGTTCCGACACCGCCGTCCGCGTACAGCACGCGCGCCGTGAGGTGGTATTTCTTCCCGGTGTACGAATCCCGCGCCATGAAGAGCTTCACCATGAAATCGGTCTCCACGTGGGAATCCGGGCAGTCCATGATGATCGGGATCCTGTGCTGCGGATCATAGGGCTGAAGCAGAACCGAGGCGGGCACGGGGAACACCAGATAGGGGCGCTTGCTGTACGGGCAGCATAGCCTTTTACAGCCCAGATCTCCCCGGCGCACAGCTTCCTGAATCAAATCAAGAATCGTGGTGTCCTGTGTAATCTCCGGGGGGATGTCCCCTTCCCGCCGCCACGACCACGGTTCCGAAACCCTTTCCCCGTCAGCCGTTACAACGATTACGCTTGCGTTCAGCAGTACCGGTTCTTCATCGGGCCTCGCCAGATAATACAGGATATGACCTATGTGGCAGAGCTCCCCCATGCAATCCGTGACATAGAGCCGCGCATGGATCGCGCGATGCTGATACGGTTCGAGGAAGATGCAGCTCCCGACGAGCACGAGCAGGATCACCAGAAAGAAGAGTGCAATGTTTTTCATTTCCTGTCGTCCTTTTTATCGGGTCCGGCAAGCCCGGTTTCAAAAACGATCTCGAGCGGGACGGGGGACTGTTCGGCGACGAGTTTTTCCGCCTCTTCCAAAGTCAAAGTCTTCACGTCTCCGTTCGAATACAGGACGTTTGTCCCGAATTCCCTGTGCGCGCCGGGGGGACACATGAGGATCGGAACCGACGGCTGAAGCGAATCGTCGAACACGACCGAGGCGGGCACCGGAAACACCAGATAATGCTGCCGTTCCGTCTCGCGGCTGTCCCGTATTTCTTCTATCCATGTCTGGGGGCGGATGTGGACGCACCCCCTGAAAACCGGAGGATAGTCATACTTTCGCGATTCATATTCATGAATCAGATCCACTAAGGTCCAATCCGGCGGCGGAGTCCACGCTTCATCGCCATTATCATCCGAGAGACCCCATCTTAGAATACTCCAGTCCTGCATCAAGTTACCGAAGCAGTTAACTGCGCAGGAATGTTCCGACGGTTGCCCCAAAGGAGGAAGAAGCATGAGCCCGAGGAAAAACAACGCCATTATGACCAGCACGGCGATCAGGCATCCGTGCCAGCTTTTGCGCGTCTTTTCTTCTCCCGAAGCGGGCAGTTCAACAGGATGTTCCGAGGAGGTCTCGTTCGTTTCCATCGTCATGGCTCCTCATTCGGTTCGACAACCGCGAGAAAGATATTTCGTTTCATTTTCGTGTTCGACATACTTTCAACTCTTTCACGGTGTTGCTGATGGAGGGGTTTGAGGGATCACAACTATATTATACCACGCCCCAAACAAATAATCAAGCGGAAAATGCCGGAAATGCAAAGGAATCATTGACCAAACATCCGCCGACTTCCTGCCCGGAGCCTGCCGGACAGGGGAGATTCATTATTGATGCAGAACGGGATCATTCCGCGCCGAGGCGGTTGAGCTCAATCTGCGCTTCCTCATCGCCCGGTTCCGATTCCCGTTCAACCCCGGTTATTTTGAGCTCAAGCTGGATGGGATGCTGTTCCGCGACGAGTCTTTCGGCTTCTTCCGTGGTCAGTTTTTCGACGGTTCCGTCCGAGTAAAGGACAGGCGTGCCGTATTTCCCGTGGACGCCCGGACGACACATGAGGATCGGAACGGGTTCCTGTGCCGGGTTCAGTAGGATCGAAGCAGGGACAGGGAACGCCAGAAACGGATCGCGATAGGAAAAGCCCGGAGCCGGACAGAAAAATGGTTTCCAGTCATAATGCCACTCCCGGATCAGGATGGGGATCGTCCAGTCCGGCGGGATTTCGCAACCCTCTTCCACATGGTCCTTGATAAACCTCCCCATACTTTGATACGTCTGTTTCAAATCGGAACGGCAGGCCGCGGCAACGGTTTCGGGTCTCGGCTTTCCGAGCTGCGAAAGAAACAGGAGAACGAGAAAAAGAAAGGCCATCATGACCAGCACCGCAATCAGGCATCCGTGCCAGCACTTGCGCATCTTTTCTTCTCCCCGAGCTGGATTATTTTCAGCTTGTTCTGCGGAGGTCTCGTTTGTTTCCATTGTCATGGCTCCTTATTCAGAGCGACGGCCGCGACAATATTTCTGCTCATTTTCGTGTTCGACATATTTTCAGCCCTTTCACGGTGTTGCTGATGGCGGAGGAGGGGGCTGGAGTTCAGTTTGAGGCTGGATTTCGGTTTGGTTTTGGAGTTGGGTTCGGCTTTGGATCAGGGAGATCGCTTCGTCCTGTTTTTTGAGAGATTGGAGGAGCGCTTCGTCGAGGTCGTCCCCGATTAAGGGCTCATAATGGACGAGATGTCCGAATGGTCCCGCATCGGGATCGTACGGCTCGCCTTTTTCGCGTTTTGCTTTCCACTCGTTTCCTACCGCTTCGATTTCCCAATAATGCACGATGTTGTCCGGATTTCGCACGACATACGTGTTTTTTTTCCCGAGAAGATGATTCCTGAAAGAGAGCGTCAAGTGCGGATACCCGGAATTCTGCGAGGGAGCATGGTATTCCGCGGATTTGACATTCATGAAGAAGGTCTTGGCCCGATATTTCGCTGTACCATTCCAGGCGAACTCATGGTCGGTCAGCCCCAGCGTTTTCAGCAGGGATTTCATGTCCTGCTGAGGAGGATAATACCCGTGTTCGGCGTGATACCGATCGAGGCTCCTGTAAACCAGCATCAAGTTGCACCCCGTATAGACCTCGTCACCTTTGAATTGCAGCGCTTCGGTTACCCCGGTACATCCCCCGAGGATAACTGCGTTCAAGACAAGCAGCAAAAGGACGGGCTGCTTCGGGAAGACTCCCTCCCTGAACGCCCGGATCAGACGCCCGATGGCGACGACCGCCCAGCCCCCCAGCAGCGCCCATGCGGCGCAGGCCATGTGCATGTCGGTGATATTCTCCATTTCGCTGAGCTTCTCAGGCAGGATTTTCAGAATGGAAAACAGCACGATGTAGAAGACGACCCAGCAGGGCAGGAAGGCCAGCAGGATAACGGTCAGATGGTCCTCCAGGAACCGCCAGACCCGTACGAGAAATGAGTGCTTCATTTCGTCTTCCGCCAGGGTGCTGCCGTCGTCTGTATAATTGTGGTCCTTGTTCGACATGGTTCAGCCTTTTCACGTCGTTGCTGATGGAGGGGTTGAGGAATCACTTTTTTATTATACCACGCCCCAGGCAAAATATCAAGCGGGAAATGCCGGAAATGCTAACATATGCCAAGAAACTCCGAAGAAAGATTTCCCGATTCTGTTTCTACCTCGTTTTTGCCGCATAAATGCCCGAAAACGCCATTCTCCGTTTTTGAGCAGAGATTTTTGCCGAAAGCGGGAGAAAACGAGAGGACACCTTTCGTGTTTTGTCCTCATCCGCACCATGTTCAAAAACCGAGGTTAGGAACACGTTTCGAAACCGTTTGTGGCCGTTTTTATGCAAATCAGCACGTGTTCCCACTCTCACTTTTGAGGTTAAAGCGGATTGTTGGGTTCGGCAAAAATGCAACTCTTAATATAGGGATTTTGATACAACATGCATCGTTAAGGTTTTTTTACCCTTGAGATTCAATGAGTCACTCGGCATAGCCGCATTTATTACAAAAAACTCCGAAAAAAGTTTTCCAGCCATCACGTTTATCCCGTTTTACTCAGCATAAATGCCCAAAAAAGCGATTCTCCGTTTTTGAGCGGAGAATTTTGCCGGTTGAGGGAGAAAGGGAGTGGACACCTTTCGTGTTTTATCCCAATCCGAACCAGATTGAAAATCCCAGTTTTGGAACACGTTTCGAAACCGTTTGTGGCCGTTTTTATGCAAATCAGCGCGGGTTCCACTCGTGCTTTTGAGGTTAAAGCCGCTTTTAAACATGCAAAAAGTGAAAAACGGAGACTCGCGCTGTATTTGCGTTATATGGTTGTTCTCGGAGAATCAGCGCGGATTCTCCGTTTGAGTTCAATTTTGTGAGTGGTCGCGTCCACTCAAAAGCGGAGAATTTCCGCGAAGGTGGGTCCGGGAACGCTCCGAGAAAGCGCGAATTAGAATTCTCCACGGAGAAAAAGAGAAAGATAATAATCGTGCGTTAAGCTCGGATTTCAAGGAGTTTGGCGAGAAATAAAAAAAGCACCGTTGAGGAGACAACGATGCTGAAATACAAAACAATGGTCGACCGGGCAGGACCGAATCGGCGCGACTCTTTTTGAGGGAAGAAACCGTCCACCGTTCATTTTTCTCCATCTTTTTTCACGTTACGAAACGTTGTCCTCTCAAACTTTTTGAGGACAGAAGGAGAAAAAAAAGTGCGTTTTTGAGCGGGGAAATAGAGAGGTCGAGGCTTGTATATATTGATTTGTGAGTGTTTCGCCCAACAATATCATTTTTTGCAGTAGGGGTAATGGTTTGTGAACCAGCGACCATAAAGCCCGACGCCCCTGTCAAGCACATAATCGGCAAGTTGGTAAGGATGGCTACCCCTGCCGCTGCATACGAACCAATTTACCTCGAATTCGAGGTAAATGAACCGAGCCGTTTTTGAATGGAGCAGAAGGCGGGCACTTTTCAACTGTCAAGCAGGAAATCAACGATGTTCCGATGAATGATGCCGTTCTGTGACAACGGAATCTTATCGCGGGAAATCACGTATTTCGGGTAATTGTCCTGAATTTTGGAGAAGTTCCCAAATTCCCGTTCCCGGTTGTGATCGGTGATCTCATACGCCACTTGAATATAAATCTTCTCCGTTTGTTTTTTCATCGCGACGAAATCGATCTCCTTGCCGTAGACGCTTCCGGTTCGCACCGTGTAGCCTCTGGCAATCAGTTCGTTGTACACGATTGTTTCGAAAATCGAGCCATACAGGTCACTGATGAGGGATTTCTTGTAATTGATGAATGCCGGATCGCAGGTATAGGATTTGTTGTTGAACTCCAACACCTTTAATCCGATGACATCGAACCTTGGAACGACGTCTATGATGCAGGATTTCTCAATGCCGTGGAGATACTCCAGAATCTTCGGCAACGAGGCAGAGTCTGTTTTTTCTTCATCCAGTTTTTCGGCTATGCTTCGCCCGGAAATATAACTTCCCGTCGAGGCGATGACATAATCAAGGACCCGTTCCAGCTGATAGGAGTTTTTCAGTTTCAGTTTCGTCACGATGTCGCGCAGGACAATGGAATCGAAAATGGATTCCAGCATGACCTGGCGGTTGTTATCGTCTTTCTCTCCGAAGATCAGCGGGAATCCACCCCAGCGCATATAATTGACAAATTCATCATCCGCATTGCGGGAAACACCATTGTTAAGCTCCGTCCGATAGTTGTAATACTCCGAAAAGGTGAACGGCATGATACGGAAAGAAAGTGTGCGGCCTCCCAGGACGCGTTCTTTGTCATCGTCAAGAAGGTCGCTGTTGGAGCCGGTGACAAATATGCTGACATTCCCGTATTTCGTCTTCAGAGAGTTTACGACATCCGGCCATTCTTTCACGAATTGGATTTCATCAAGGAAGATGAAGAACATCCCCTCGTCGACGATACGGGCCTGGAGATACTCGTAAAGAACGGATGCATCGCGGTATTTGCGGTTCTCCAGCAATTCAAAACTCAAATACACGATGTGTCGTTTATTGGTTTCGACCAGCAATTCCCGCTGGATCATTTTCAGGAGTTCGGTCTTGCCAGCCCGTCGTACCCCAGTCAGAATTTTGATTTGTTCGTTGCGGTAGAAAGGACGGATTTGGCGCAGGTACAGTTCCCGTAAGTACATGTCAACTCCTTTCGGTCAAAGATTCGTTTGCTCATATCGTAATATAGCATCGAAAGTGGAATATGTCAAGAAATATTGACACGCTTTAAGAAAGAAAGTTGCGGTGTAATGGAATCTTGACACTCTTTTGTCTCCTGAAACTCCACCCCTCCACATTCAGCTCCCGGAACCGTTGCTGGCTTTGAGGGGGACTGTGTTTTGACCTGTTTCGAACTTAGACCGGATCAAATCTAATCCCATATCGTTTTTTTCAGAATATTTTGCGACAAAACGCCCTTCAGAGAGAAAAAAAGGAATCCAGCACTCAGCCCCCGGAACAATCGCTGGCTTCTGGGGTGGATTATTCCTCCTTCCCCCAACATAATCCTCAAAAATGGAAATCTTTCCAGTTTTTGGGAATACGACTTCGCTTTTGGCTTGACTTTTTCGGGGGATGTGGGGGTTAGATGCTCCTCACCGTAGCAACCAGTCCAGCACATTGAGTTTGCGTATGCCGTTGAAGTCGTCCGACGGGTCTTCGTCCAGAGTCAGCAGGAATTTCGGGTAGCTGTCCCGGATTGTATTGAACGGGGCAAGCTCACGTTCCAAAGTCTTGGTATCGCGCACTGTCGCCGCAACTTGATAGTATTCCGTTCCATTGGAGTTCTCCACCACGAAATCGATCTCAAGTCCGCCGACTTTTCCTACATACACTTTGCCCCCGCGTCTCAGCAGTTCCAGATAGACCACGTTCTCCAGGATATGCCCCACATCCTGATACTGTCCGCCAAGAAGATGCCGGCGCAATCCGAGGTCGACAACATAGTATTTGTCCTGCGTTTTCAGGAGCTGTTTGCCTTTGATGTCGAAACGTTCTACCTTGTAGACAACAAAGCTTTCCAGCAGGGCTGAAAGATATTTCTCAACGGTCTTGCTGTCGGTCTTCCTGCCGCCAGAGGTCAGCGTATCCGCAATTCGTTTGACGGATAACTCGCTGCCTATACTCGAAAACACGAATTTCGCCACACTGTTCAGAATCATCGGATCCTGAATTCGACGCCGGGCCATTACGTCTTTCACGAGGATCGTGTTGTAGATGCCCTCCAGATAGTTGTCCAGCTCGCGCGTTGCCCCGGAAAGCTCCATCGCGTACGGGAAAGAACTGGTCGATACGTATTCCCGGTACAGGCTTTGTCGGTTGGCGGTTTCCGTATGGGCCTGAGCGAACTCGCGGAAGGACAGCGGAAGCATGCGGATCTCCACATATCTGCCCGAAAGCATGGTTGCCAGTTCGGAGGAGAGCAGATTTGCGTTGGACCCGGTGATATAGATGTCGGTGTTGGGCGTGATGTAGAGGCTGTCCACCACGCGGGGAAACTCCTTGCAGAGCTGAACTTCGTCGATGAACACATAAGTCATTTCTTTCGAGGAAAGCCGCTTCTTGATGTAGGAATGAAGCGCCAGAGGTTGACACAATGCCTCGTTCTCAAGTTTCTCAAGATTTACCTCGATGATACGTTTCTTCGGGACGCCCTGTTCTCTGAGCCATTCGGCGTACATTTCCATCAGTACGGATTTGCCGCAACGACGTACTCCCGTGATGACCTTGATGATTTGCTTTCCCCGCCAAGCTTGGAGTTCCTTCATGTATTCTGGCCGTTCGATTCTCATTTGCTTACCTCCGGTTAGGCATTGGTTTGCATTTGGAATATAATCCAAAAACTCAAAAAGTCAAGCGCGTTTTGGGAAAATAATCCAAAAACTATAAAAATCGGACGAGTTTTTGGAAGAGAACTCCGAATTCCTATTTGTGCTATAGCCCAAGGCGCAGAGCATGCCAGCAGTAAAGATTCTCTATTCTCGGTCTGTAATAACAAAAAAATTGTTTCCAACTCCACTGTTTTTTTTGACTTGTTATGCTTTTTTTTGGGATTAAACGTCCAAAGAGAACATGTCAACAAGATTATACAGTTTCTTGATAGATTCATTGTTATAAACACTTACGCTATCATACCATCTTGAGGAACGATTTGTTACGGATTCGGCAAAATGCTGAAGGTCTGCTTTCTGTAATTTTTTTAGTCGCTTTGATGCAAGTCTATTATTGAGAACATTCCCATTTTCTGCATCTTTTAGCAAAGATTGAATTGAAACTGTATTCTCCTCTAGAGGGGTGGTGTATTCCCGAATATAAGATGCGTAAAGAGCTATTTCGAGATAAAAGAATTCATGGTGATCTCGAGTATAGTCTTGCGGAAAGAGCTTGTCTGATATTTCATTTGGGGGAATTACTCCCGTAATAAAAGCTGAATAAAGTTCTCGAAATCTCAGTTTTATCATAAGAAGGATCACCAACATTTCCGGCCAAATATAATGTCTTTCAGAAACGCCATTTTGGATCATAGCAAACACTTTTAGACACTGCTCTATTTCCCTTAGAGACAAGCGCTGAAACTTTGACATTGCAATAAACATTTGCTTAAAGGTATTCCCCTCGTTTTGTTTGACAGCAGTTTTCTCCTCTTCAGTTTTTTCTCTCAAAAACTTTTCTATTTGATACCTATCCCAAAGGGCATCAATAAACGCCTTCTGATTGGAAAACAGCATGTTCAAATCTAGATCACAGAAGCGGTGTAGATAATTGTCAACGTCTATTTCGCCGTAAACAGATTGGATTGAGTATCCAAGCTGTTCCCTGTCTATTCCCAATACAAAGACGATGTTTTGAATATTGAAAAGATGCTTGATTCTCTCCAATACAGATATTGCGAACGTAGGACGACAGCGATCCAGTTCGTCCACGATAAAGATGAGGGGAAAACTATCCTCGGCATAAACGTTGTCAGCAAGTTCCTGCAAACGCTGCCTAAGGTCATTCCGTGCTTTTGTTTGCTCCAGATAGTCGTCATAAACGGCTTCCGAGGCAGTTTCCAAATCTTTCTTCTCAACCCCTGTAAGGTCCATACCCGGCATCATTTCAGCAATGTGTTTTAAAAAATTCAACCCGACTTTTTCGATCAAAGGCTTGCTTGCCTGCTTCACTGCGGCACAAACTTCTTTGAATGTTCCTCCTTTCAATTCCATCCAAAGTTGCCCAATGATGGCAACGAGTGGGTCATCCAGGTGGTCGTCCTCCCATGCGTTGAAGTAAATAGCAGTATGGCCCTGTTTCTTCAGATCCTCGCTCCAACGTTTTAACAGGAATGTCTTTCCACTGCCCCAAATTCCGTTCAAGGCGATAGTCAGCGGTTCGGTTTGTCCGTGAAGCAGATTTGTCAGCCGGTCTGCAAACTCTTTGCAGTTCAATTTGTCATCTTTCCAAATATCACTGGTTATGATTTCGGGTTCATGTTGCTTAATTTGCATTTGTTCTGACATTGGAGACAGTCCTCAGATTTGATTGTTTATATTTATCTCATTTAAAAGTGATTCGACCTGTTAAGGCCGCATCTAAAATATGATTGAAGGCTTATCAAGTAGTCTCCAGAGATTGATTTACAGAAGAAACAAGTGAATTATATTGATCTGCATCAAAGTATTGAATCCTTTCTAAAACAATCTTTGCAGAGCTAATGATTTCTGGCACATCGAAAGCTAATTCGTGATTCTCAAGATCGCCATTGGCATGAGATTGTTCATTTGTAATCTTCTGTATAAGGATAGTGGAACTTTGATTGTCTCCCAAAAACTTTTTTAAATGGACTCTAATATCACTGGCATCAGGATACTTATAGAAGAGATAAGTATCAAGGAACTTGCGACCGCATAAATGCCGAAAAATGCCATTCTCCGCTTTCGGACGGAAAAGTTTTGTGTTTTTAAAACGAAAGGAGAGGAACCCACATGATTTTTCCGATGCCGAATCTGTCCGAAAAACGCATTGAGAGGACGAGTTTTCGTAACGTTTTATGGCCGTTTTCACGCAAATCAGCGCGGCGTCCGCTCTCCGTTTTGAGGTTAAACCTGTTAGATACCAAAATAATTGAGAGGTCGTGTGTTCGAAACTATCCTGGTTGTTCTCATAAAAACAGCGCAATTCTCCGTTTTTGCTTATAAAAAAGCAGAGGTCGCCAATGGCCAAAAACGGAGAATTTCAGTCGAGAATCCGATTTTGTGATCCGAAAAAAGAGAGAAAACAGATTCTCTGTGGAGAAAAAAAAGAAAGATAATAATCGTGCGTTAAGCTCGAATTTAAAGGGGTTTAGCAAAGAATAAAAAATCGCATTGCCGCTTGGTCGACAATGCGAAAATATGATCAAATTGGTCGACCGGGCAGGACCGAATCAGCGCGACTCTTTTTGAGGGGAGAAACCGTCCACCGTTCATTTTTCTCCATCTTTTTGCACGTTACGAAACGTTGTCCTCTCAAACTTTTTTGGCATAAAGGGAGAATAAAACTGCGTTTTTTGAGCATAAACGTAGTGACCAGATTCGCAGGTACTACACACAGGCAGAACGGAAAAAGATATTGGCGGAATATGCGGAGAACCATTCTACCAAGGCGATTTGTGCAAAATATAAGATCGCGAAAAGCACATTGATCAGATGGCAGGCTCAAAATGCAGTAATTGCTACCAGTCAAGCAGGAAAGGTTTACACTGCCGGGCAACTCAATAAAATGACGCGGGAACTTGAATCGTTGCGACAGGAGAACAAAATCATTCGTTCGTGCCGTTGTACTACATCTGCTACCAACGAGGAAAAAGTTGAAGAAGTTAAGCGTTTGTTAAACCTGTTTCCGGTTCGTTCTCTTTGTCGTGTTCTCAATTTGTCTCATGCGACGTTTTATCGTCTCAGTTTAGAACAAAAGGAAAAGACTCAATATGAAAAAAATGATGATCTGCTGCGTCCGTATATTCAGATAGAATTCAATGAAAGCGGAGAACGCTTCGGGGCTGCTATGATCAAGGTCAAACTCAAAGAACGGGGACTTGCCGTTTCCAAAGCACATATCCAACGCCTGATGCGCGAGATGAATCTGGTATGCAAGCAGAACAGGCCTCGTGTTTATAATTCGACACACAGGAAATACAAATACCGGAGAAACAGATTACAACGGAATTTTACGCAGGATGCTCCGAATAAGTTCTGGGTAAGCGATATTACCTATGCCAGAGTCAACGATGAATTTTATGGTGTATGCGTTGTGATCGATTTGTTTTCCCGCAAAGTTCTTTCCTACGGGATTTCTCCTGAAATGAAAACGGATCTGGTCAGGACGACATTTCTGAAGGCATTTGAATCCAGAAACCGCCCTGAAGGACTGACCTTTCACAGTGACCAGGGGACCCAATACACGGCTTATGAATTTCGGAAAATGCTCCGCGAACTTGGAGTCAGGCATTCGCTGTCGAATCCGGGAACACCTCACGACAATGCCGTGGCAGAAGCGTTTTTCAGTACTTTGAAGAGGGAAGAACTTTCACACAATCGGTACAATTCTGCGGAAGAACTGGAAGAAACAATTCGGGAGTATATTGAGTTCTACAACTCCAAACGGCCACATCGGAAACTGAATTTGCAGACCCCTGACCAATTCGAACAGAACTACTGGAATACACAGATATCGCATTAACCGGGAAAGAAAAAAAAGGACTTTTGATGTGCGGTCTCATTGGACATGTCTCAAGAGTCCTTACAATTCTGCGGAAAAATTGGAGAAAACGATTCGGGAATATATTGAATTCTTCAATTTTTAAGCGTCCGCACCGAAAGCTAAAATTGCAGACCACTGACCAATTCGAACAAAACTACTGGAATACACAGATATCGCATTAACCAGGAAAGAGATATAAAAAAGGACTTTTGATGTGCGGTCTCATTGGACGCGTCTCAAAAGTCCTTACTATTGCAAATGGTCGGGGCGACTGGATTCGAACCAGCGACCTCTAAGTCCCGAACCTAGCGCTCCAACCAGACTGAGCTACGCCCCGAAATGTTCGAATGTATTTAATGTACACCGCTTTCCCGAAAAGTCAAACCGGAATTAAAAAAAAGTCCGCTTTTTCGGTCCTGGCGTTGGGTTGGAGGGGAGAAGAGCAGGCAAACGGTATGGAAAAAGCATCGTTGAACAGAAGGCGGACAAGTTCGATTACAGCGGGATCCCGTGACGGTGAACTGTATCACTCTGCAGGATTGCCGTTCACGACGTCGAAGATTATTCCGTAGTGGCGGCGGATTGGGGCTGCTCACATTGCGGGGGCGCCGTTCACGAGGTCGAAGACTTTTCCATGGCAGCGGGGGCTGATGTTACTTCGCCGGGGCGACTGTTTTGTTGTTGATGATTGTTTCGTGGCGGCGAGGTGGGCGCGTCACTTCGCAGGATTGCCGTTCACGACGTCGAAGATTATTCCGTAGTGGCGGCGGATTGGGGCTGCTCACATTGCGGGGGCGCCGTTCACGAGGTCGAAGACTTTTCCATGGCAGCGGGGGCTGATGTTACTTCGCCGGGGCGACTGTTTTGTTGTTGATGATTGTTTCGTGGCGGCGAGGTGGGCGCGTCACTTCGCAGGATTGCCGTTCACGACGTCGAAGATTATTCCGTAGTGGCGACGGATGGGGGCTGCTCACATTGCGGGGGCGCCGTTCACGACGTCGAAGACTTTTCCGTGGCGGCGGTAGCAGGTCAGACGCTGTTCGAGTTCCGCCAGCGTGAACGGACAGTCCGGGCTGCTGTCATGGTACGCCTTCAGGAACGCCCGGGCTTCATCCGCGGGGAGCTTCAGGTCGCGCAACGGCGTGTACAAGTCGAAAAGGAGGAACTGCATCATCGTCCATTGGAACCGCATCCTGCAGCGCGCGACGTCGATGAAAAACACCTCCATCGACTCCGGGGTCTCTCCCCGGTACAGGATGTTCCGGGGGTGAAGCGCCTTGTGGAAGAAGCCGTGCCGGTGCATTTTCGCGATCTCCGGGGCGATCAGCATGCAGTAGCGCCGCCGCATCGCCGCATCGCCGTGCCGCCTGCCGCCGGGCATAAAGTCGGTTCCGTCGCGCGTGTTTTCGATGAACCGCGTGATGATGAAGGAGTTCAGGATCCTCCAATGGTGCCTGCGGGTCTCGCCGAACGCCAGCACCTCGCCCGCGGGGATCCCCAGCCTCGCGATCGCCTGGTAGTTGCGCCATTCGCGCCCGGGGTGCGACAGGTTCAGGATGTAGCGGGAGGGGGCTTTCCCCTCGCAATGCTTGTATGCCACGACGCCGCGTCCGTCCGGGAGCTCAACACGCCAGACCTGTTTCCCGCTGCTGTCCGTCAGCAGATTTCCAGCATTGCGTGCCTCAGGGTGTGCCTGAATCCACGCCAGGTCCTCCTCGAAGCCTTCGGCGCACCAGTTGGCCGGATAGAGAAACCGCAGCGGCAGGCGCCACGGGGAAAGCGGATCGGTAAAAATGTTCATTTCGGAGTCTCTTGTTTTTGAGCGGAACCGGATGCGAGACATTGGTGTAATTTGAGGTTGCGGAATCTGATTCTCGATTCCGGTGAAAAACCGATATAAATTACTCTTTTTTTCCGATTTTTCAAATAATCGGTCAGCATTTTCCCGGAAAAGATGGAAATCCGACAGGATGCCGACTTGCGACCTGAGGTAAAAAAACGCCCCGTGGATGCCGGGGCGATGAGCCTGAAAGAACATGTAGATTTCCGGTTTTGTCTGAGCCGGGTGACCGGCGCCGCACGCTCACTCGGCATCTTCCGGCCAGTCCTCCGTGCGCATGATGATCGGCATGGAGAGGGCGTTCGGCTCGGCGTGGGCGCAGTTCTGGTAGTAGATCACGCGCTTTTTGGCGGGGGCGTTGTTGAAGAGCACGGCGACGCCGGACGGCTGCGCGACGTAATCGCCGAGGCCGGCGCGCACGATGTCAACCAGGCAGGCCGCCGGGGCGCGTTTAATGAAGTTCACGGGGTCGAAGTAGTCGAGTCCGGGCTGATAGTCCGGGCCTGTGCCGCGCTGGCGGCCCGCTTTTTCGCCGCCGACGTCCGTGCACCACGGCATGCCGATCTCGGCACGGGTGATCTCCGGGACGAGCCCGGCCGCCCAGGCCGCCTGAAGGCCACCCTGGCTGTAGCCGACCACGCCGAGGTCCCTGCCGTTCCACGCCGTCACCGTCTTGATGAAATCGAAGGCGCGAATCGTGCGAATGGCCATGTAGCGGAAATAGGCGGTGTCCGGGTTCTTGTTTTCGGCGTTGTCGTAGGCGTAGTGGCCGAGCTTCGCGCGGATTCCGTCGTAGTAGGATTTCGGCTGGCTGAGCTCGATCCCGTGCGCGTTGACGTCGAAATAGACCATGCCTTCCACGCCGTCGGGAACCTCCTGGTCGCGCACTCCGTACGCCTGGAAATGCACCTTCGCGGGCAGGGATTTCGCCTCGGCGCCGCTCGGGATGATGAGGTAGCCCGTCACGGGGCGCGGCCCGGCGCACGGCACCTTTACCTCGTAGGCGTCGAACCCGTCCTGTTTCGCCTTGATTTTCTTGATCTCGGGGAGCATCTCCACCTCGGCGAGCAGTTTCTTCTGTTTCGCCCAGTACGCGTCGAAGTCCTCGGGTTCCGGCACGGCCTGCGCGAGTTTTTCGATCTCCGCGCCCGCGCCGCCGTCAAACGTGCTCTTCAGGTCGTGTCCGGCCTCGTCCTCGAGCGATGCCTCGATGCGGACGAATCCGGGGCGGTCGATGGAGGTCACGAGCGAGACGGCCTGGACCGCCGAGATCTCGGTGCGTCCGCTCTCGGTCTTGCCGTCGTCGCCGGAACGTTTCCATTTCAGGAAGAGCTTTCCCTCGACGGGCGTGCCGGCGAGCTTGTCCACGGAGAACATGAACTTCATATCCTCCCCGACTTTGTAGCAGACCGCGGGGGTGGCGTCCTCCGAATCGTCCTCGATCAGCACCAGCCGGAAATCGCCTGCCTTCACCGGCGCGGCCGCCACGACGGCTGTTTTTTCCTCCGTCTTGACCTCGACCGCCGGGACGGTCTCGACGACCTCCGGCGTCACCACGACTTCCTGGATGACCTCCGGCTCCGTGACGATCTCATACGTGCGCGGGACCACGATCACACGGCCGTGGCTGCTGGGCCACGGATCATAGAACGGATAGCCGGGACGCACGATCACCGGTCCGCCGCCGGGAGCGGGCGCCGGAGGCGGCAGCGGGTCGATCGGGATGCCGGGGCGCGGGTCGGGACGGCCGGGGATGACGACTGCGCCGCCGATGCGGCGTTCGCCGGGGATCGCACCACCGGGACGACCGCCGGGAATTGCGCCGCCGGGCTGGCGGGAGACGGATCCGCCGGGCTGACCGCCGGGTTGACGGGAAATGCTTCCGCCACCGGGGCGACCGCCGGGCTGACTGCCACCGGGGCGACCGCCGCCGCGTCCCTGTGCGAAAAGTGTGGTTGCGGGAATCATCAATGCCGCGAGAAAGAATGCTGTGCAGTTTTTCATAGCAGGGGGTTCCTTTCTGTCGTTCTGACCGTCCTGATGCCGTTTTCGAGCGTCCGGGAGCATGTTTCCGATATAACCGGATCGCTTCGTTCTGATCAAATAACGCTTCGTAATATCGAAATATTGTATGATCCGAATAAAAATCCTTCTTTTTTTTGCCCCGGCCTGTTTTACTTGCGGCGGGGCGGTTGAAGTTCGTCATACATGGCGCGGAAGAGTTCCCGCAGAAAAACCCCGTTGTCGACGTCTTCGACCAGCAGCATCTCCTTCGCCCCCGGGTAGGGCAGCTCGCGGGGCGCGTCCTGCATGAGGGAAAGCGCGGCGGGGACGGGTTTGACGAGCAGACGGTCGTCATAGATCCCGCCGACGACCCTGCCGCGGAAATACAGGATGTATTCGCCCATCATCGCACGGGCGGCGATCCCGTCCAGCCCGGAGAGCTGGTCCAGGACGAATGTCAGGTATTCCTTGCTGGATGCCATGAGGTGTGCCTTATTTCCCTGTGAGGTGAAAAAAGCCTGTTCCCGACGGGTTGCGGCCGGAAGAATGACCGCCCGCAAGAACAGGCTCTGTGTTTGATCCGCTCGGGCGGACCGCCGCCGCTCAGAAGCGGATGACGGTCATGGAGTTGGCGGGGAGGTTCACGACGAACTTCTCGCCGAGGCGGATGTAGTTATGGGTGAGGCTGTAGTCCTTTCCGGTGAAGGTGGGGCCGGTGAGGACGGTGCGTTCGGCTGAGGCGGGGATGCCCTTGGCGTTGTCCAGCGTCACGGTGACGGAGACGGGACGGTCGAGCGTGTTGACGTACTTCAGGACGACGTCGCCGTCATCGGTGCGGACGGCGGAGGCGGCGACCCGGAGAGCCTGGCGGCGGTCGAGTGCGTTGCCGAAGTCAAGGGTATTCCTGATGTAGTCGGTCCCGGCGTTTGTTCCGAAGAGCTTCTGGACCTCATAGGTCGTGGTCTTGTCGATTTTCGTGTTCGAGAAGTAGATCATGTTCGGGGTCCACTGCATGTGGCCGTGCTTGCCGAGGAGCGGCGCATAGGAGGACATCAGGACGACGTCGCCGTTGCGCTCGACGCCGGTCAGGAAGATGGCCTCATCGAGGGCGGTCTCGATGGTGTTCGGGCGCGGATTGCCCCTTGCGTGGGCGGCGTATTCGCCGGCGTAGACCTTCGGGCCTTTGCGGTCGTAGTTGTCGTAGCGGTGCTGCGCGCTGTTCACGAACCAGTTCGGATCCCTGTAGAAGTGCTCGTCGACGATCGGGACGTTCTCCTGGCGCGCGAATTTCCAGCCCTCGTCGAAGTCGCCGCCGTCCGCGCCGGGGCCGACCGTGCCGACCACGACGATCTCGGGATGCTTGGCCTTGAGGGCGTCGTTGACCATTTTGAAGCGGACTTCGAAGGCGCTGGAGATCTGCTCCTCGTTGCCGAGGCCGATATACTTCAGGCCGAACGGCTTCGGATGGCCCATCTTCGCGCGGAGGGCGCCCCACTTGGTGGAGGTGTCGCCGTTGGCGAATTCGACGAGGTCGACGGCGTCCTGGACGATGCGGTCCATCTGGTCCATCGGGACGGCCTGCTGGCGGCCGGCGAACTGGCAGTCGACGCCGACGGTGATGATCGGGAGCGCGTAGGCGCCGATGTCCTCGCAGAACTGCATGTATTCGAAGTAGCCGAGGCCGCGGGTCTGGTGGTAGCCCCAGCGGTTCTTGATCGGCTTGCGTTCTTCAAGCGCGCCGACGGAATCCTTCCAGTAGTAGCAGTCGTCCTGCCAGCTGTTGCCGTGCGCCACGCAGCCGCCGGGGAAGCGCACGAACTGCGGCTTCAGGTCGGCGAGCGTCTGGGCGAGGTCCTTGCGGAGGCCGTTCTTGCGGCCCATGAAGGTATCCTGCGGGAAGAGGGAGACCATGTCGACGGCGGCCGCGGCATTGGCGGTGAGGGGCTTCAGGTAGAACTTGCCGCAGGCGTCGGCGGCGGAGTTGCCGTTGGAGGCGGTGAGGACGACGGAGAGCTTGTCCCACGTCTTGGACTTCACGTCGATCGTCTTGGAGTCGAGGACGTCGCCGGTGTCGGAGAGCAGGCCGACTTCGATCTTGACGGGCGTGTCGCCCTGCTGGCGCGCGAACATGGAGAAGTCGTATTTCGCGCCCTTTTCGTAGCGGAAGCCGTCGAATCCGACGTTGACGAGGCGCGGGCCAACCGCGTCGACGGAGATCACGCCGTAGTGCGGATTGTTCGCGTGGATCGGGTCGGTGGTGGCGATGTCGAATTTCATGCCCTGGCCGTCGACGGTCCAGAACGTCTTCGCATTCCATCCGCCCGCGTCCGCCGGGGTGCACTCGAAGTCGCGGTTCGCCACGAGTTCGGCATACAGGCCGCCGTCCGCGCCGTAGTTGATGTCCTCGAAGAAGATGCCGAACATGGTGTCGGAGATCTTCAGCGTGTCGGACATGTTCACGGTCATCGTGCCTTTGGTCTCGGCTTCGGGATCGGGATCCGGGACGGGGAGGGAGTTGCAGGCGGCTGCCCCGAGGGCGATGGCGGCCAGTGCGAGGAGCATGCTTCCGGTCGTTTTACGGTTCATGGGGGGGTGTTTCCTTGGAGTTGGTTGTTTCGGGCTTGGCCCGGTATTGTTTTCGGTGCAAATGTCCTGTCAAAGGTAAATATACACACAAAAACAGCAGAATCAAGCGGCAAAACGTAAAAAGCTCAATCTTTTAGTTCTGAAGCTTCCGCATCGGTGGAGAGGTTTGCTTCCGTGTCGGGAATGGGAGCTGCTTCCATGAGCTCGGAGACGACCTGTGCCGCCTCGTTTTCGTTTTGCGCGGCCGGTCGGTGGTCGAACACGAATCCGTAGGGAAGCAGGATCAGGATCAGCAGAACGGTGACCATGGCCGCGCGCAGGACCGCCGCGGGGAGCCGGGACGGGAGCTCGCGGTTGGCTTCGAGGCGCTCGGACATTTCGTCCCACAGCAATCCGGGCAGCACGCCCGCGATCCCCGCCACGGGTTCGAACCACGTCCCGGCGATCTCTCTGTTCAGCCAGTCCGCCGTGTCCGCGAAGGGAGGCAGGCAAAGGAACGCGAACGCAAGCGCGGGAAACGTGCAGAGTATGCCCCACGGCATCAGCCACGGCAGCAGGGACGTGTATTCCTTCCGCACGGTGCGGCGCAGGGCCGCCGCCGCGGCCACGGATACGGCCGCCACGAAGAGCGTCGGGAAAAGGCATGGATGGATCGTCATGTTCGGCTTCTGTCCGGGGAGAGGGGCGGCGAGGCGGGGAAATGCCGTCGCGTTGATCGTTGAAGTCAAAAAAAGTGAGACAGCAGGGAAAAAGGGAGGGTAAAACCCTGCTGCCTCAGGAGTGCGGAATTGTCTGGCGCTTTCCGTCCGCCGCCGAGGAGATCGCTTCGGTCGCGTTCACCGGGCGAAAACCGCCACCATATACTTTACGCTTTTTCCCGCGAAAATCAAGCCGTCCCCGGAAAAAAGCCGGAAAAATGCCCGCCGGCGGCGGTTTCGCACACGACGCTTCCGCGTGGTGCGGGATCCCGTTTACAGGCGAAGACGGGTGCGTTTTGGGGAGTAGCGGGAAGGCGAAACCATTCCGGTTTCGCCGGGGGGCGCTTCGCGCCTCGGTGAACTCGCCTGTGCTCGGGATCATGTTTGATTTGCCGTGAGACGCGAACAGCAACGTTTTTTGAAAAAATAGACTTCATTTCCCTCTGACCGCGAAACGCGAAAGGCAAGGATTCGACGGAGAAGGGGATCGCGTCGGTGGCGGGGAACGGGAAAGCCACGAAAAAAACGCTCGGACTTGTGATCCAGGCGGATCCACGGTAAAGAAAAATCCATAATGTTTCTTCTTCGGCTTGTAAAAAAAAATCATGCGGATGTATCTTTATTGGTGTTGACCGGATACGGACAACGCAACCGGGCTTTTTGAGGAACAAGTCATGAGCGAGCTTTCATTTCAGACATTCTGCATTGAGTTTTACCGCCGCCACATTCAGAAACCGGGACCCGAAGTTTACAGGCTCTTCCGGGAAAGTGGTCTGCTGGACATGCTTAGGACCGATTATGAGGACCTTCACGGCATGGGGCAGGAGGCGTTGATGCAGTTTTTCGACGCGTATCTCGCGAAGGAGCTGAAACGATGAAGCTTTACCGCGGAGGATTGCAGGCGGTTGAATCTCCCCGGATCATTCAAAGTGAAATCGGACGGGATTTCGGCTTTGCATTTTACGCGACGGATATCCGGGAACAGGCGGAACGATGGGCTCTGCGGCGCAGACGAGCAGCCTGTCGAAACGGTAATCTGTCCGCATGTGCCGTGATTTCCGTTTTCCAATTCGATGAAGAGCTCGCCCGTCGGCATCTTCGTTTCCGGGATTTCCCGGAAGTATCGATGGATTGGCTGGATATGGTCGTTGCCTGTCGTTCCGATGTCAGTTTTATCATGGCTTTGACATCGTCACCGGGAAGATTGCCAATGACAACGTCGGCGAAACGATCGCGTATGTTCTCGCCGGTGTCATGCGCAAAGAGGATGCGCTTGAACGTCTCAAATTCCAGAAAATCAATAACCAGTTCGCATTCTGTACGGAAAAGGCGATTTCCTTCCTGAAATTCGATTCCTCCTATACTGTAGAGGAGCAAGACAATGATTGAGCACAGCCTTGTACGGGCGACCGTGACGCCGCAGATCGTGGCGATCCTCAGCCGATACTACAAAACCGATCTTGATGAAGCCTTGTGCCGATTCTATGAATCCAAGACGGCGGCGAACTATGCCGACGACGAAACCGGGCTTTACGGCCAATCGGCGCTTTTCATCGCCGGGATGTTCATCATGGAGCAGGACGGTCAGATCGACGAGAAACGCCTTTGATCCGTTTTGTTGCCAGATAGAATAGGGCATCGAAAACGCAGGCATGAAAAAACCGCTCGGACCTGAGGGATCCGGGCGGTTTTTGTATGAACAGGATTCTGAAGAACAGAAAACCGAGAAACGGAAAACTGTCGAACAGAGCTTGTCAGGCTTAGCGTGCGTAGTATTCGACGACGCGCATGGACTCGACGGAGAAGGGAATCGCGTCGATGGTGGGCATGCTGACGAGCTTGATCTTGAGCTGTTCCTTGTCGACCTCGAAATAGGCCGGGGCCTCGGCGGTAACGGCCTTGGCGATCTCGGCGATCTTCGGGGACTTCTCGGCGTTGATGGAGATGACCTGGCCGGGCTTCACGATGTAGGAGGCGCGGTCGACGATCTTGCCGTCAACGAGGATATGGCGATGGCTGACGAACTGCTTCGCGGCGAAGATGGTGGGTGCGAAACCGGCGTGGTAGACGATGCTGTCGAGGCGGGTTTCGATGCGCTGCATCATGATCTCGTTGGTCTTGCCTTCGATGCGCTTGGCATAGAGGTAGATGGCGCGGAGCTGGCTCTCGGTGAGCGCGTAGTGGGCTCTGAGTTTCTGCTTTTCGAGGAGCATTTCGCCGTAGGCCGTGAGTTTCTTGCGGTGTGCGTTCTTGCCCTGGAGACCGGCGGCGTAGGTACGGGCGCGGCCCTTCACGGTGGGGCAGTTCGGCATGTTCCAGATGCAGTAGCCGATGCGGCGGCAGATTTTGTGTTTTGCTTGACCTTGTTTCATCCCATGTATCCTTTCTGAAAGGGTTTGAGTAACAGTGCGGCAGGCGTCAAGCTCCAGTATCCCGGGGGCCTGCCGTACAAACGAAAGTCTTATAATATACAGCCTTCCGCGGAAAAATCAAACCGGAATCGCAAAAAAACATGCTGCCGGACGGCGTTTGAGGCGGAGAAAACCGTCGCACCGACAGCGAGGAACCGTCGCAAAACGGCCCGAAACAAGGAGAAACGACCCGCCGCAAACGGAATGCAAGGTGCAAAATGCAGGGAACGAAAGACGGAACGCGACTTGAAAACGCGCGGACGGAATGGTATAGTAGAGCCTCTTCCGCCGGGAGTCGCGGACAGGGACTTGTCCCCGGCGCCTTCGATATCATCCCCCCGGAACGTTTTCTGCAAATGATATTCCGTTATGGCCGTAGGCGGCTGAACGCGGGGACCTTGAAATCCCCGCTACTTTTTTTCTTCAAAAAAAATCGGATAAAAACGGATCCCGAGCTCATAAACGACCATGAAGATCAAAAAGATCAAGGCGAAGAAAGCGACATCCGAAAGATCGTTTTTGAACAAAAAATAAGTAAGCGCGGCAAGACCGACAATGGCAAAAATGTTTTTCATGTTCGCCTCCTTACCTGGTTTGGCATAATACAGCCTGGCAAAACATAAAAAAACAAGCGCGTTTTTTTGTTTTTTGGATGCGGATCATCAAAAAAAAGCGTTTTATGCTTGAAAGTTGCTCATTTTCCCGTTATATTATTTCAATTTTCTTAGTCAGGAGCGGTATCAAAGGCAAAGCGTACGGTTCGAAAAGAATGAAGCTGGATTTGGTCAAAAACACGAAAAGGAATGTTGTTGCGGGGAGTATCAACCAGGTATTCCAGCTGCTGTTTCCGTTTCTGAACAGGACGCTTTTCCTTTTGCTGCTCGGCCCGGAGTATTTGGGGCTGAACGGGCTTTTTGCATCCATTCTCGGCGTCCTTCGCCTGGCGGAATTCGGTTTCGGTTCCGCGGTGGGATGCTCCATGTTCAAACTGGTTGCGAGGGATGACCGCGAGCAGATCTGTGCCTGCCTTCGGTTTTTCCGGACTCTTTACCATTGGGTCGGCATTTGCATCTTTGCTGCCGGGCTTTGCCTGCTGCCGTTCATCCGTCACATCATCCACGGGGATGTGCCGCCTGGCATCAATATCTATGTGCTTTACCTGATTCATCTTATCAACACGGCCGCCGGGTATTTCTTTTTCGCCTATCGGGGCTGTATTCTGACGATCCATCATCGCGGAGATGTCCTTACCAACATCAACACGAGCATCTCCGTCGTGCAGTATATCACAGTGGCGCTGATTCTGATATTCACCCGCAGTTATTATTTCTATGTCATTGCCACGGTGATATTCACGGTCATATCCAATCTGCTGATCCTGTTTGAGACAAGGCGGCTTTTCCCGGATATCGAACCGCACGGCGAACCGAGACGCTCGTTGCGGCATCGGATCCTCATGGATGCCAGGTCGGTTTTCCTGCACAAGATCGGCGCTGCGGTGCTGAATTCTTCCGACAACATCGTAATATCCTCTTTCCTCGGACTTGCGGCGATTGCGGTTTTCGGGAATTACAACTTCATACGCCTGACCGTCGCCGGTTTTGTCGGTATCATGGCGAGGTCGATCCGGGCGGGAATCGGGAATCGGATTCACACCGACACGAGAGAAAACAACTTCGTGCTGTTCATAAGGCTTCACAGACTGTCGATGATCGGGGCGGTCTGGAGCATGGCGATCATGGTCGCCCTTTACCAGCCGTTCATGCGGATTTGGACGAAAGACGACCCCGAGCTCATACGGCATCTTCTTACTCCTTTGCTGATGGCGGCCTGTTTCTTCGTGCAGCAGGCGCGCCAAATGCTGCTGGTTTTCAAGGAGGCGGCCGACATTTGGCGCCAGGACCGCTGGAAACCGCTCTGTTCGGCGTGCCTGAACCTCGGATTGAACATACTGTTTGTCATCGTCTTCCCGGAAGGCTATAAGCTTGATGGCGTGATTCTTTCCACTGTTCTGGCAGTCACGCTTGTCGATGCGCCATGGGAGACCTATATCATGTTTACCCGTTTTTTCAATGCCGCGCAGGCGCAGAGCTATTTGAAGTTGCAGGCAAGATTTCTTCTGATTGCGGTTCTGATGTCTGTCGCCGCGTGGTACGGGGCGAATGCCGTGCCGATCGAAGGCCTGTCCGGACTGCTGGCAAAAGGATGTGTCTCAGCCGTAATATCCGGGGGCATGACGCTGGCGATCTTCCATTCCGACATCAAAGCCCTGGCGGAAAGCCTTTTGAACAAAAACAGGGAAGCCCTGTTTCATCCGCCTCAGGAATGAAGGATCCTTTCATCCGCTCTGTTTCCATGGCCTTTTTTGTCTGACGGGATATTTTGCCCTGCCGGATTCATTGGAAAACCGGCGGAAAAACAGTCTGATCCGAATAGCGGCATGACGGTCAGCAGCCCGGCATTTTGAGCTTTTTGGGCGGCGCCACGGTATAGCGGGTATAATCCGGGAGGTTCGGATCCCGCTTGAGGATGCGGTTCAGGACTTCGGTGCATTTCCCGCAGTGCGTGCAGTCGGCGGCGCAGCGTCCGGCGATCTTCCCTTCGCTCCATTCCTTCGGGAACGACTTGTTGTCGAATATCTTCGTGCGGATGAAGAAATGGAATCCGGGATCCAGGATATGGAGCAGGTTTCCGTCGAAGGAGCCGGAGGTGTATGCCTTCAGGATCAGGTCGGGGAAATCCGCTTCGCGCGTGGAGAGCTTGAAGACGGAGACATACGGATCGTAGCGGTACAGGTCCTCGGGGCGGATCCAGCTGGCCCGCAGGATCTCCTCGTATTTTTCCTCCAAAGCCAGGGAAGCGCACAGGGTCGGCTGCATGCCGATGTGGATCATTTCCTCGTGGATATGCGTGAAGGTGTGTGCCAGCAGGGTCTCGTGGAACGTCTGCCAGGGGCAGTAGCGCAGGCATCCGCTGTTCGCCAGCATGCAGATCTTCTTGCCGTTCTTTTTTCCCCAGTCGGCAAACACCTTCATCGTCGGCAGGTCGCGCTGGACGTCGCGGCAGACATAGAACGAATCGAATTCGCGGGAGACGTATTCCATCGCGAGCGTGGAGTTCAATCTCATGTTCACGCTGGCACGGCAGTCAAATTCCGCTTTGTATTGTTTTGCGACGACTGCGATGAACGGGGATGTGGTGGTGATGATGTCCGGCAGGATGCCGGCTTTTTCCATGATTTCGAGATTGGCGAAGAGATCCTGCCTCTGCTCGTTCGTAAACGCCTTGTCTCCGTAGCAGGTCGCATTCACCAGCAGGTCCAGCCCCATTCCCTTCGACCGGCAGAACCGCATGTCGTCGATGATCTGTTCCCGGAGGGGGGCCGGGTCGCCGTGGAGTTCGCGGGCGGAGAGCAGGCCCGGCCATGGGAAATAGACTTCCTGAAGGAACGGCGCGTATTGTTCCGCGAGGTCGCGAAACGAGAATCCGCAACGGATCCCGAAGAAATACCCGAATGCGAATTTCCGCCTGTTGTTGCGCATGCCGGTTTCCGGCTTGTGCCCGGACGCCGGGGCGGGATTCGGGTTCGAATTGGCGGTTGGCCGGTTCATGGCTGTTGTCCTTTCCCGTCCGAGAAGCTCAGGCCGGAAATGCTCTTCTTTTCCGGTGCGCGCAGATAAAAGCGGTTGACCAGGGAGAATCCGTCCATGCGAGTGTCGTGGTTGATGTCATATTTCAGAAGCGTGGCCAGCAGTTGTTCGCATTTGCCGCAGTGCATGCAGTTTTCCGCGCATTTCCCGGCGATGCCGCTGGTCACCCAGTCGGCGGGGAAGGACTTGTTGTCGATCCGGTACGGACGGAATCCGAACGCGTGGATCGGGTCCATCAGTCGGAGCAGGTTGCCGTCGTAGGAGCCGTTCACATAGGCCTCCACGATCTCAAGCGGGAACTTTGCTTCGCGGGTCGACAGCTTGATTGTCTCGAGCTCGGGTTCGAAGACGTGGATGTCTTCCGGGCGGATCCAGGTGCAGCGCAGGAAATCCGCAAATCTCTTTTTCTGGGAGATTATGCGGTTGCAGACCAGCTCAAGGTTCAGGTTCATGTTCACCATTTCCTGCAAGGCGTCGGAGAATTTGTGAGAGAGCATCGTTTCATGGAAGACCTGCCAGGGGCAGTTCCGCAGGCATCCGCTGTTTGCCAGCATGCAGAGTTTTTTGCCGTGGTTTCTGCACCAGGCGGCCATCGTGCGAAACGTCGGCAGGTCGCGCTGGACATCGCGGCAGATGTAGTAGGAATCGTAGAGCGGCGCGAGGTATTCCAGTGCGAGGGTGTTCCGCAGGCGCATGTTGACGGAGGCGCGCACCTCGATGTCGGGGAAAGTCTTCTTGAAGAGCTTCGCGATGTACGGCGAGGTGGTCGTGACGATCTCGGGATAAAGCCCGATCTTGTCGAGGTGCCGGATGATCCCCGTGATCTGCAGGCGCTGTTCCTCCGTAAAAGCCTTTTCCCCATAACATGTCGCGTTCGCCAGGATGTCCAGCTTCATGCCGTGGGTGCGACAGTATTTCAGATCTTCGACGATGCGGGCTTCATTGTCCGGCTCGTATTTCTTCGCTCTGGCGTTCGAAAGGCCGGGCCAGGGGAAATAGACCTCACGGAGCCTGGGCGCGAACTTTCTGGCAAGTTCGGCGAAGGATCCGGGGTCGTCCGGGCTTTTCGTCAGGAAATACCCGACGGCGAATTTCGTTCTGTTGGTGTTCTTGTTCATCGTACAGCTGAACTGCCGGTTTCGTGAGGATTGGTCTGTCGCGTGATATCTGTATCTTTCCGCTTCAATTAATGTAACCCTGCTCTGTTCTTTGTCAAGTTTCGTTTCCCGAAAAAGCACGAAAAAAAGGATGTTTTTCCAAAAAACAATCCGGACATGCCGTTTGCGTTTTTTTGAAAAAAAACGGATTCACGTTTGCAATCCCGCTTTTTTTCTGCTATATTATATTCAACTCGCAGTTCGTTCCCGTTTTTCCTCATTTGAAAGGGTTTTCGAAATGAAATTTGCTTTTCTTGCCATTTTTTCTGCCATGATCCTTGCATTCGCCTCCGGATGCTCTTTCCTGGCCCGCGGCGAACAGATCATCTCCGTTACGGTCACGCCGAGCGACGCCTCCGTCATCGCGAACGGCGTGGAGTACCACCATCTTTCGCCCATGTTCATCGAAGTCCCGACCAGGAATGCGCTCCTGATCACGGCGTATAAGCCGGGATACCGCACCGCATTCTACGCAGCCGACAGCGAGCTTACTTTCACCGGCAAGCTTGATGCGATCGGCGGCATCCTCATCCTGCCTGCCGCGGGTCTGCTTTCCAACGGAGCATGGAGATTCACGAACAGCAACATTGAAATCAACCTTCAGCCGCTTCCGGATGCGGAGGAATCCTCCATTGAACAGGAAGCGACCCAGCGCAAACGCCAGGAAGTCGCCCGCGAGCTTCACGACCAGACTGTCAAACTTCCGGCCGTTTCCCCGACCGACGCCACCTCCAGGACGTCCGACGCCCGCAGCGTGGACCGGCACGGCGAGTCTGTGGTCAGCCAGGAACCGCTTGACAGGCAGCCCCCCGCGAATCCGGACGAGATCACGGTTGAATCGAACTGACCTGCGCTTCGCATTCCCCGAACGCAACCCGGAAACATGTTTTTTCGGCGCCGGAGGTTCCAGTGGACTTCCGGCGTTTTTGTCAATCTCCCCGATGCCGACCGTCCGGTCCCGGACAAAACGCTATCCTTTCCCCTGAACTCAACGGAGGCTCATGATGCTCACCATACAGGAAATCCGGTCCCTTGCCGCAAAGAGAATACTTGTCCTGGACGGCGCCATGGGCACAATGCTTCAGGCCGGCCATCCGACCGCGGCGGATTTCAACGGCGGCGAATTCGCATCGCATCCGGTCCCTCTGACCGGCGACAACGATGTGCTGAACATCACGCGTCCCGACCTGGTGAAATCCGTCCACCGCGCCTATCTTGAGGCCGGGGCGGACATCATCGAGACCAACACGTTCAATTCGAACTACTTTTCCCAGCTTGACTACGGCCTGCAGGACCGTGTGTACGACCTGGCGTTCGCCGGGACGCGCAACGCCAGGGAAGTCGCCGACGAATTCACCGCCCGCGATCCTTCCAAACCGCGCCTCGTCGCCGGAAGCATCGGCCCCACCGGGCGCACCGCGGGGATGTCCTCCGATGTCGAAGACCCCGCTGCCCGCAATGTCACGTTCGACGAGCTCGCCGCCACTTACCGGACGGCCATGGAGGCCATGCTGGACGCCGGGGCGGACCTTTTCCTGGTCGAGACCGTGTTCGATACGCTGAACTGCAAAGCCGCGCTGTTTGCCGCGGAGGATGCGATGGCTTCCCGCGGACGCGACGCGCCCGTGATGGTCTCCGCCACGCTCAGCGACGCCAGCGGACGCCTGCTTTCCGGCCAGTGCGCCGAGGCGTTCCTGATCTCCGTTTCCCACGCACGCTGCCTTTTCTCGGTCGGCTTCAACTGCGCCCTCGGCGCGGAGGAGCTCCGCCCCCACATCGCCGAAATGGCTGCAAAATCCCCGTTCCTGGTCAGCGCGCATCCCAACGCCGGACTGCCCGACGTCGAAGGAAAATACACCCAGACGCCGGAACAGATGGCGACCGTGATCCGTTCGCTTGCCGAGGCCGGCCAGCTCAATATCGCGGGCGGCTGCTGCGGCACGACTCCCGCCCATATCGCGGCCATCGCGAAGGCGCTTGACGGCGTCGCCCCCCGCGTCCCGCCGGTTCCGCCGCGGCTCCTGCGTCTTTCCGGGCTCAACGCCTTCACCGCCTCGCGCGACAGGAATTTCATCAACATCGGCGAACGCACCAATGTGGCAGGATCCCGGAAGTTCCTGAACATCGTGAAGGCGGACGATATGCCCGGCGCCATGGCGATCGCGCGCCACCAGATCGAAAACGGCGCAGCCATCATCGACATCAACATGGACGACGCCCTGCTCGACGCGCCCGCCGCCATGAAACGTTTCCTGTTGTACGCTGCGGGCGAGCCCGACATCGCCGCCGTCCCGTTCATGGTCGATTCCTCGAACTGGACGGTCGTCCGCACCGCGCTCCGCTGCATTCAGGGGCGCTCCATCGTGAACTCCATTTCCCTCAAGGAGGGCGAGGAGCCGTTCCTGGCGAAGGCGCGCGAGCTCCGCCGCCTCGGCGCCGCCGTCCTCGTGATGGCGTTCGACGAGAAAGGACAGGCCGACCGGTTCGAACGCCGCATCGAAACGCTCTCGCGCTCCGTGAAGCTCCTGACGGAACAGGCCGGATTTGCCGAAGAGGACATCGTGCTGGATCCGAACGTGTTTGCCGTGGCGACCGGCATCGCCGGGCACGACGACTACGCGGCCGACTTTATCCGCTCCGTGGCCGAGCTCCACAGGCGGTTCCCGCTCTGCGGCATCAGCGGCGGCATCAGCAACGTCTCGTTCTCGTTCCGCGGCAACGACCTCATCCGCGGCGCGATCCATACCGTTTTCCTCAAGCACGCCATCGACGCCGGCCTGACCATGGGCATTGTGAACTCCGCCCAGCTCGGCAACTACGACATGCTGCCCGCCGACCTCCGCGATGCCGTCGAGGCCGTAGTGCTCAATACTTCGCCCGGGGCAGGGGAACACCTCCTCGAACTCGCCGCGTCCATGAAGAACGCTGCTGGCGCCGCCTCGAAATCCGATGCGGAAACCGCCCCGGAATGGCGTTCTCTCCCGCTCGCGGAGCGCATCGCCGCCTCCCTCGTGCGCGGCGACGACTCCTTCGTCGACGCCGATATGGCGGAAGCGCTCGCGGCGTACCCGGACCCGATGGCGATCGTCGAAGGCCCGCTCATGGACGGCATGCGGAAGACCGGCGAGCTGTTCGGCGCGGGCAAGATGTTCCTGCCGCAGGTCGTGAAGACCGCCCGCGTGATGAAGCGCGCGGTCTCCGTGCTGATGCCCGTGATCGAAGCCTCGAAGTCCGCCGCCTCCGCCGCGAACAGCCCGGTCGGAGTCTTCGCCACGGTCAAGGGCGACGTCCACGACATCGGAAAGAACATCGTGTCGGTCGTGCTTCAGTGCAACAACTGCGTGATCCACGACCTCGGCGTCATGGTCCCCGCGAACGAGATCGCCGATGCCGCCGAACGCGAGCATGCCGATTTCGTCGGCCTCAGCGGGCTCATCACGCCCTCGCTCGACGAAATGGCGCGCACGGTCGCCGAGTTCGAACGGCGCGGCCTGAAGATCCCGATCCTGGTCGGCGGCGCCGCCACCTCGGCGCTGCACACCGCCATGAAACTCCAGCCGCTCTATTCCGGCCCGGTCATCCACACCACGGACGCCTCGGATTCCGCGGTCGTGGTGAACACGATCATGAACCCGGACAAGCGCGGCGCTTACCTCGAGTCCCTGCGCGGGTTCTACGACGAGCTGACTGGGAAGGCCGCGAAACGCAGTACCCCCGAGCTCATCCCCTATGCCGAAGCCTGCTCGAAGGCCTCCCGTGAAAAACCGTTCTGCCCCGTCCCGGCGCAGCCCGGCATCCACCCGCTTGTTTTTGAAGCGGCCGAACTTGCCTCTTCGCTCGAATGGGACGCGTTCGCCCGTGCATGGAAAACGCCTTCGGGCGCAGCCGGGGATCTCCTGACCGACGCGAAAAAGCGCCTCGCCGAAGCCCCGTTCGTCATCCGCGGCGTCTGCGGCATCTTCCCGGCAAAGCATCTCTGCGGCGACACTTTTGAACTGGGCAACGGTTCCCTCTCCGCCACCGTGACCTTCCCGCGCGCCCAGACCGGCGACTGCCGTTCCCTCGCGGACTTCATCGGCGACTGGCTCGGCATGTTCGTGGTGTCCGTGAAAGTACCGGAGACGCCCGGCGACGACTACGTTTTCCTGCTCGACCGCACGCTCGCGAACTTCCTGGCGGACGCCGCCGCCACGCGCATCTTCGAACGCATGGGCATGGAGTTCTGGGGATGGCGGAAAGAGTCCGATCCGCCGTCCGGCATCGCGCCCGCGCCCGGCTATCCGGTCCTGCCCGACCATAGCATCAAGCGCGAGATCTTCGCCCTGCTCGGCGCCGAGGCGCACACCGGAGCGTCGCTCACCTCGAATTTCATGATGTCGCCGTCGTCCTCGACCTGCGCCTTCGTGATCCCCGATCCGAGGGCGGACTACCGCGCGCTCGGACCCATCGGAGACGACCAGATCGCCGCGCTCGCCGTCGCCCGCGGATTCTCCTCCGACCGCATGAAAGTCCTGCTGTCCCAGTCGACTTTCCCCGCCGGATGACTTGAAAAATAAAAAACAGACGGCATATTATTTATTTGAATCTTTTTATTATGGAACAAACCCGGCGGTCCGCGCATGCTGCGTTTTCCGCCTCAATCCAGCGGAATTACTTTATGTCACAAACTCTTCAGCAGGCCCTGCATGACCGCATCGTGATCTTCGACGGCGCAATGGGCACCGAGATATACCGGCGGAATTTCTTCGTCAATATCTCGTTCGAAAACCTCTGCCTTGCCCGCCCCGACGTGGTCCGCGCCATCCATACGGCGTACCTCGACGCCGGGGCCGAAGTCCTTACGACCAATTCCTACGGCGCCAACCGCGCCAAGCTCATGAAGTTCGGACTCGCCGAGCAGACCGCCGCGATCAACGAGGCCGCGGTCAAGCTCGCGCGCGAGGTCGGCGGCGACGACATCATGGTCGCCGCGTCCGTCGGACCGCTCGGCGAACTCCCGGCGTTCCTCGACCCGCTCGAAATCCTCTCCGAACAGGTCTCCGTCCTCGCCAAGGCCGCGCCCGATTTCCTGATGTTCGAGACGCTCGCCAGCCTCGCCGACCTGGATCTGGCTTTGAAATCGGTTCAGGCTGCGTCCGGCGTGCCGTTCGTGCTGAGCTTCGCCCTGGATGAAAAGGCCATGACGGCGAAGGGCGAGCCCGCCGCCGCCATCCTGAAACGCATCGCCGCATCCCCGCTGCAACCCGTCGCGGTCGGCCTCAACTGCTGCAGCGGACCCGGCGCGATGCTCCATGCGCTCGAAACGGTCCTGCCGCTCGTCGACGGACGTTTCCCCGTGATCGCCCAGCCGAACGCCGGCAACCCGCGCAGCGTGGACAACCGCATGCTCTACATGTGCAGCCCGGAGTATTTCACCACCTACGCCATGCGTTACGCCCAGCTCGGCGTGCGCGGCATCGGCGGCTGCTGCGGCACCTCGCCCGAACACATCGCCGACATGGCGCGCAGCGTGAGCCCGCTCGCGAAGCACGCCCGCGCGGTCGAAATCGCGCCGTCCGCGCCGTCCGTCCCGCTTCAGGACCCCGTCCCGTCCGCCGAAAAAAGCTCCTTCTCCGCCAAGCTCATGGCGGGCAAGTGGGTGAACGCGGTCGAGATCGTCCCGCCGCAGGGATACCTGCTCGACACCACGATCGCCAAGGCGAAACTCTGCGCCGAGGCCGGATTCGACGTCATCAACATCCCGGACGGTCCGCGCGCCAGCTCCCGCGTCTCCACCATCGTGACCGCCATCAAGATCCAGCAGGAGGTCGGCATCGAGACCGTCCTGCACTGCTGCTGCCGCGACAAGAACGTGATCGGCATCCAGGCCGACCTGCTCGGCTGCGCCGCCATGGGCATCCGCAACATCCTCTTCATCACCGGCGACCCGCCGAAGCTCGGAGACTATCCGTTCGCGTCCGGCGTGTTCGACCTCGACTCCATCGCTGCCGTGAAGGTGCAGGCGGCGTTGAACCGCGGCGTCGATTTCGGCGGCAAGTCCATCGGCGAACGCACCGCGGCCTTCTGCCTCGTCGGCGCCGACCCGAACGCCATCGACATGGTGCGCGAACTCCGGCGCATCCGCGAGAAGATCGACGCCGGGGCCGAGGCGGTCGTGACCCAGCCGGTCTTCGACACCGCCCCGCTCCTGCGCTTCATCGAGTCCGTTCCCGAGCTCGCCGACGGCTCCGTCCCCGTGATCGCCGGCATCTGGCCGCTCGCCAGCTTCCGCAACGCCGAGTTCATGAAGAACGAGGTCCCGGGCGTGGTCGTCCCCGACTCCGTGATGCAGCGCATGGCACGTCCCGAGACGCGCGAGGCGCAGCGCCTGGAAGGCATCGCCATCGCCCGCGAGGCCGTCGACGCCATCCGGTCCGCCGTCCGCGGCATCCACGTGAGCGCGCCCTTCGGCAACGTCGCCACGGCCATTGCCGTGATGAAGCCGTAATCCATTTTTTTTCGAACCGCCTGGAGCCCGACCATGCGCCGCCTGTTCCGTTTTTTCTTCCTCTTTTCTTTAGCCCTCTGCCTGGCCGCCTGCTCGGAGGAGAAGAAAGGCGCCCCGGGCGGCGTGGTCTCGCTTTCGCCCGCGCTGACCGAACTGGTCTGCCATCTGGGGCGCGAAGACCGCCTGATCGCCCGGAGCACGGCTTGCGACTGGCCGGAAAGCGTGAAGTCGCTTCCGACCGCGGGCGATTTCGCGGAGCCGGAACTCGAACGCATCCTCGCCATGAAGCCCGCCCTGGTCGTCTCCAACGAATTCGTGAATCCGAAGGACGCCGATGCGCTCCGCCAGGCGGGGATCGCCGTCGAGCTCCATCCGTGCGACGGGTTCGACGACTACCGCGAATGGGTCGCCCGCATGGGATGTCTGCTTGACTGTCCCGATGAAGCCGGTGCCGAGCTCAAACGCGCTGACGCCCGCATTGCGGAGTTCGAATCCGATCTGAAAATCGCCCCGGGGAAGCCGCTCCGCGCGCTCTATGTGATCTGGGACAGTCCGCTCCTCACCGCGGGCGCGGATTCCCTCCCGGACGCCGTCGGCCGCCTCGCCGGACTGGAGAATATCGTGAAGTCGGAGAAGGGCTATCCGTCCATTTCGCTGGAATTCGTGCTGAAGGAGGACCCGGACGTGATCGTCTGGTTCGCGCACGGCAAGGACTGGAAATCCAACCCGTCCTGGAGCGGCATCCGCGCCATCCGGCAGGGGCATGTCCTGATCCCGCGCGACGACTCCGCTTTGCTCCGTCCGGGGCCGCGCATCTTCGACGGGATCGCGGATCTGAAATCCGACCTGAAAAAGATGTTCCCGTCCGGTTCATCCGCCGAGCCCGAGGGCGCCGCGCCATGAAGATCGCACGCATCATCCTGATCTATCTCGCCGCCGCATTGGCCGCGGCCGTGTGCGGCGTGCTGTTCGGCGCCGCCCGCGTCCCGCTGTCCGAATTCGTGCAGGACGGCGCATTGAACCCCATCGTGGAGCTCCGCATCGTGAGGACCGCCGCGGCGGCCGTCGTGGGCGCTTCGCTGGCCGTCTCCGGGCTGGTGTTCCAGGCCGTGCTCCGCAATTCCCTGGCGGAACCCTTCCTGCTCGGCGTCTCCGGCGGCGCGGGGCTCGGCGCGGCGGGCGCGATCATCCTCGGGTTCAGCGCGTGGGGCTTCATGTCCGTGCCGCTCTTCGCCCTGCTGGGCGCGATTGCGGCGAACCTTCTGGTTTTCGCGGCGGTCCGCAGGCGCACGGCGGAGGAACTCCTTCTCGGCGGCGTGATGATCGGCACGCTCGCCTCGAGCCTGCTCATGGTGCTGATCACTTTTTCGCATTCGCACGACATGGCCGGCGTGATCTGGTGGATGCTCGGGAGCGTGCAGAACGTCGATCCCGCGCGTCAGCTCGCGCCCGCCGCCGTCCTGCTCTGTGCCGCGACGGTCTTTCTTCTCTTCCGCGCCGGCGACGTCGACCTGCTCACGTTCGGACCGGAGTACGCCTGGAACCACGGCGTGAACGCCCGCCTGATGACGGTCGTGCTGCTCGCGCTCGCCTCGCTTCTGGCGGCAGTCACGGTCTCCATGGCCGGGATCATCGGGTTCTGCGGGCTCGTGGTACCTCACATCGTGCGGCGTCTGCACGGCGGTTCCCACCGGAAGATCCTGATCCCCGCCGCGCTCGCCGGGGCGGTGTTCCTGATGCTGGCTGATATCCTCGGCCGCGTGGCTTCCCCGGTCCGCGAACTCCCGGTCGGCATGGTCACGGCGGCGGTCGGCTGTCCCGTCTTCCTGTGGCTTTTGAACAGGAGCCGCGCCGGATCATGAAGCTGACCTCGGACCAACTCGTCTACACGCATCCCGGGGCACGGAAGCCGATTTTGAACGGCATTTCCCTCGAAGTCGCGCCGGGCCGGATCTCCGCCCTGCTCGGACGCAACGGGTCCGGCAAATCGACGCTCGTGCGACTGCTTTCCGGCTATCTGAAGCCCGATTCCGGCTCCGTGGTCCTCGACGGCCGCCCCGTGGCCGACTGGTCCCCGGCGGAACGCGTGCGCCGCCTGGCCGTCGTCCAGCAGCAGGTCGACATCCCGCTGACCGACTACACCGTCCGGGAGACCGTCGCGATGGGGCTGACCGGCGTGTCCCGGCTGTCCGGGATGCTGTCGCCGGAGCAGTCGGACCGTCTGGAACGCACGCTGGAAATGCTGGACCTGGCGCCTCTGGGCGGTCGTCTGTGCGGATCGCTGTCCGGCGGGGAGCGCCAGCGCGTCTTCACGGCCGCCGCCCTGGTGCGTTCGCCGGGGCTGCTCCTGCTTGACGAGCCGACTTCCGCCGCCGATCCGGCCGTCACGAGGAAGACCGTGTCGCTGCTCCGGCGCCTCGCGTCCGACGTCGGTATCCTGATCGTCACGCACGACCTCCAGCTCGCGCTCGACTGCGCCGGATACGTAATGCTCCTGCACGACGGCCGCATCGCCGCCGCGGGGGATCCGGCGGACGTCCTGACCCCGGAAACGCTGACGCCCGTCTACGGCTGTCCGTTCCGGCGGTACGAATGCGCGGGCCGTCCTGTGATTTTGCCGGAATAATGACCGGAAAACGCCGGAATCCGATTGCAGAAGAAGGGATTCCGTGCTATATTAAATAGATTTACCCGTTTTATTTGACCGGAAAGGAACAACTATGGAACAGAACGCATACGATGTGCTGCGGGAACGCGGCTTCATTTACCAGTGCACGGCCGAAGCCGAACTGCACGAACTCCTCGATAAGGAAAAAGTCCGTTTCTACGTCGGGTTCGACCCGACCGGCAGCAGCCTCCACGTGGGGCATCTGCTCCCCGTCATGGCCATGCGCATCATGCAGAAGTGCGGTCACACGCCGATCGTGCTCATCGGCGGCGCGACCGCCCTCGTGGGCGATCCGTCCGGCAAGTCCACGGCGCGTCCGATCCTCTCGAAGGAGGAGGTCGCGCACAACGTCGAATGCCTGAAGTCGCAGCTCCAACGTTTCATCTCCGTGGAGAACGCGATCTTCACGAACAACGCCGATTGGTTCGCCGGCATGCTGTACCTCGATTTTCTGCGCGACATCGGCTCCAAGTTCAGCGTGAACCGCATGCTCCAGGCGGAATCCGTGCAGATGCGCCTCAATTCCGAGGTCGGCGTCTCGTTCCTCGAGTTCAACTACATGGTCCTGCAGGGCTACGACTTCCTGCACCTCTACCGCACCCACGGCTGCCGCCTTCAGCTCGGCGGCCAGGACCAGTGGGGCAACATCACCTGCGGCACCGAACTGGTCCGCCGCCTCGAACAGAACTCCGTCTACGGGCTCACCATGCCGCTCCTTATGGACAAGGACGGCAACAAGTTCGGCAAATCCAACGGACACGCCGTCTGGCTCGACGCCGAACGCTACAGCACGTTCGACTACTACCAGTTCTGGCGCAACACCGACGATTCGCAGGTCGAAAAGCTCATGCTCGGATTCACCGCGCTCCCGGTCGACGAGGTCAAGCGCCTCTGCGCCCCCGGCGGCAATATCAACCGCGCCAAGGAGATCCTCGCTTACGAGGCCACCGCGCTCGCGCATGGCAAGGCCGAGGCGGAAAAGGTCTTCTGCGCTGCCGGGACCAAGTTCGGGTTCGCCGACGAAGCGGGCGCGATCCCGACTTCCAGCGAGATCGCGAAGATCGACCTCGCCGCCGTCCGCCGCGTCGCGGCCGCCGACCTCCCGACGTTCAACCTCGAACTTCCCGCGGAGGGCATCAACATCATCACGCTCCTCGTCCAGGCCGGCCTCTGCAAGTCCAACAGCGACGCGCGCCGTCTGATCCAGGGCGGCGGCGCCTACTGCGGCGACGAACGCGTCGCCTCCATCGACCGCATGGTCACGGCCGCCGACTTCACCGATGGCGCCATGATCCTGAAGGCAGGCAAGAAGAATCTCAAGCGGGTGGTCATCGGCTGATCGGATTTCCGCCTGCTTTTCCCGAAGGAAAGGACTGCTCCATGGCAGTGTTCAGACATCCGGCAACGGACGGACGGAACGCCGTGCACGGCCCTTCCTTTTTGTCCGCGGCGGACCGCCGGTCCCCTGTCCGGTCGGAGGCCGCGCCATGAAGGAAAACGGCTGTCTCCTGCGGTTCGACGAAGGTACGGTGGTCCTGGAGGGATCATCCGGGGCGGCGGCGCTCGTCTCCGACCTCGTGAAGGACGATCCGCGCATCGGGGCCTGGCGCGCGGAGGCATACCGCTACGAGGCGATCATGCGGCGGCTGTACGCGGGCGGGTTCCGGCCCGACGACCGCGCCCGCAACTACACCGTGTTCGGCGCGCCGCTCCGCACGAAGTTCAAGCCGATGCCCCATCAGAGCGCCGCGCTGTCCGCCTGGCTCGCCGCCAAATGCCGCGGCATCGTTGCCATGCCGACGGGTTCGGGCAAGACGTTCCTCGCGTTCCTTGCCATCGCCGCGGTCCGCCGGTCCACGCTGGTCGTGGTGCCGACGATCGACCTGCTGCATCAGTGGGCGTCCCAGCTCGAACGCGCCTTCGAGGTCCCGGTCGGCATGCTCGGCGGCGGCAGCAGCGACGTCCGGCAGATCACGGTCAGCACCTACGATTCCGCCGTGCTTCGCATGCCGCAGATCGGCGACCGGTTCGGCCTGGCGATCTACGACGAATGCCACCATCTGCCCGGCGAAGTAAACCGCCTGTCCGCCTCGCTCTGCCTCGCGCCGTACCGCCTCGGGCTGTCGGCCACGCCGGACACGGGCGACACGTTCCCCGTCATGTGCGACCTGCTCGGGCCGCCGGTGTACCGCACCGAGATCAACGAACTCGAGGGCGGCGTGCTGTCGCCCTACCGCACCATTCGCCTCCGCCTCGGGCTCACCCCGGAGGAGACCGCCGAATACAACGCCGCGCATACAAAATATGTGGCGTTCCTGCGCGCCAACAACATCCAGTTTCAGAACAGTTCCGCCTGGAGCGACTTCATTGCCCTGTGCGCCCGGCGTCCCGGCGGACGCGAGGCGTACCAGGCATACCTGCGCCAGCGTGCCATCGCCCGCTGCGGTTCGGCCAAGCTCCGCGAGGTCTGGCGCATCATCCGCGAGAATCCGTCCGCCCGCACCATCGTATTTACGGCGGACAACGACACTGCGTACCGCATCGGCGAGATGCTCTGCCTGCCGGTGCTGACCCACAAGACCCGGGCCGCCGAACGCAAGGATTTCCTGGAGAAATTCCGGCAGGGCGACTACCCGGCGCTGGTTACGAGCAAGGTGCTGAACGAGGGTGTGGACGTTCCCGAGGCCAACATCGGCATCGTGGTCTCCGGCAGCGGATGCACCCGCGAACACGTCCAGCGCCTGGGGCGCATCCTCCGCCGCGCCGAAGGCAAGGAGGCCGTCCTCTACGAACTCGTGAGCGACGGCACCACCGAAATGAACGTGAGCGACCGGCGCCGCCAGAACAGCGCCTACTCCCGGAGGCCTCGCAAATGCTGACGAAAGACCTCATCCGCGCCCGGCTCTCCGGCGACACCGTGAAGCCGCAGTTCGTCCGCACGGACGACCCGGAGATCCTGCGCTTTTCCGAAGCCATGATCCTGCTCTACGGCGAAGGGGAGGGGACCACTGCCGCCGAACTCGACGAAGCCGTCGCCGCGCTTTCCGCGACCTTCCCGGACAAAAAGCTCGCCGGGGGGCTGCACAAGACCGTGCGCGACCGCGCCGAGTTTTCCCTGCCCGCCGACTGCGACTACCCCGCCGCCCGCGTCGACCTCTTCCGCGGGGCCGCCGCGCTGCTTCGTTCGGGGAACGCGCCCGAAGCGCTGGAGGACGTCCGCGCCGCCGTCTTCGCCTCGGTCCCCGACGCCGCCGAAACGTTCGCGCAGGGGATCTACTGCGATTTGCCGGAGTGCGAACGCCTCCTGCCGATGCGGAAGATGCTGGTGCGCGAGGTGCCGGAACGCTACAACGTCTCGCTGGTGCAGTCGTTGCTGCTGTTCGCCTCGAAGCTCATCGTGACGATCCCAGCGAAGGAGGATCCGGCCTTCCTGCGCCGCCTTTTCCGGTATATGAAATTCTTCCGCCTGCTCTTCACCGCCGAAATGACCGGCAAGGACGCCATTCGCCTCACGTTCGACGGCCCCGCGAGCGTCCTGGAGCACAGCGCGAAGTACGGCCTGCAGATCGCGTCGTTCTTCCCCGCAGTCTGCCAGCTCCCGCACTGGAGCATCGCCGCCGAAGTGATGTGGAAGGAGCATCCCCGCAGGCTCAAACTGGACGAATCCAGCGGGCTCGTGAGCCATTACTCCAATTTCGCCGCCTACCGGCCGGAGGAGATCCGCATGTTTTTCGAGTATTTCCGCTCCTCGCAGACCGGCTGGACTCCCGACGACATGCCGGGCTGGATCCCGCTCGGCGGACAGGAGCTTCTGTTCCCCGATTTCGTCTTCCGCAACGAAGTCTCCGGCCACGAATGCCCGATGGAGCTGTTCCACCTCTGGCATGCGGGGCAGCTTGAACAGCGTCTGCGCTGGTGCGAGGAACATCCGGAGCGCGATCTCCTGCTCGGGGTCGACCGCGCCCTGCTGAAAAAGGACGGCGTGCTGAAGGAACGCCTCGAGGCGAGCGATTACTTCCAAACGCACGGATTCCTGTTCCGGGATTTCCCCGGCGTGGAAAAAGTCCTGAAGCTGCTGGATTCCCTCGCCTGACACCGCAGGCGGTGCCGATGCAGTGCGCGGCTTCGCTCGCGCACACCGCAAACGATACCGATACGCTACGCGGATGCGTTCAAGCGCAAAAAAGTCTTCCCGACTATGAGCGGATCACGGCGAGGATCTCGTCGCGCTTGGCCTCCATCGTGGCCTTGTCCTTCGCCTCGACGATGAGGCGGAGGAGCGGCTCGGTGTTGGAGGCGCGGATGTTGAACCACCAGTCGGAATACTCCACGCTGATGCCGTCGAGCTCGAACATGCGGCCGTCGGCGTATTTGGAGCGGATCCTGTCGAGGATGGCCTTGACGTCGGCGACCTTGGAGTTGATTTCGCCGCTCTGATAGTATTTCTTGAGGGGCTTCACGAGTTCGCTGACGCGCTTGCCGGACTTGCAGATCAGGTTCGCGAGCTTGATGATCGCGAGTCCCTGGGACTCCGCCACATAGTTTTCGCGGAAATAGTAGTGGCCGGAGAGCTCGCCCGCCATGACCGCGTTTTCCTTGCGCATCTGGTTCTTGATGAACGCGTGCCCGACGCGGGACATGCTCGGCTTGCCGCCGTGGTCGCGGATGGCTTCGCGGACGGCCCAGCTGCTGCGGAGGTCGTAAAGGATGGTGGCACGGCCGCAGCCGGGTTCGCCGAGGATGTCCATGGCGATCAGCGCCGTGAAGAGGTCCATCGGGATGATCTCGCCCCGGTCGTCGATGAAGCCGCAGCGGTCGGCGTCGCCGTCGAACGCCGCCCCGAAATCGGCCCCGACCTCGACAACTTTCTTGCGGATGGCGTCGAGCGTGTTGGTCTGGAGAGGGTTGGCGAGGTGGTTCGGGAACGTGCCGTCGAGGGTGTCGTACAGCGGGACGACTTCGAAGAGGTCCTTGATGCCGGCGAATTCATAGAGCCCCATGGCGTTCGCGTAGTCCACGACGATCTTGAGCTTGCGGTCCATCTTCGCGTAGGAACGCAGGAATCTGGTGTATTCGGGGGCGATGTCGTATTTCGTGATCGTGCCCTGTTTTCCCGCGGCGGGGAAGTTGTTCGCCTCGACGAGCATCTGGATGTCCGCGATGCCGGTGTCGCCGCTGATGGGGACCGCCTGCGCCTTGCAGAGCTTGAAGCCGTTCCATTCGCCCGGGTTGTGGGACGCCGTGATCATCACGCTGCCGTCGGCGCCGAGGAATCCGTTGGCGTGGTAGGACATCGGAGTGGAGCAGAGGCCGATGTCGACGACGTCCGCGCCCTGTTTTACGATGCCGCGGGTGAGGCCCTCGAACAGCGGCGTGGAGTGCGGACGCATGTCGCGTCCCACGACGATCTTCTTCGCGCCCGTAAAGACGACGAATGCGCGCCCGATCTTTTCCGCGAGGTCCGCGTCGATTTGCTCCGGGTAAATGCCGCGGATGTCGTAGGCCTTAAAAATACCAGACATGGTCATGCTCCTCAAAAATAGGTTGGTTGCGTGCAGTCAGGACGACCCGTTACGCTCGAAAACTGCCTGTACGGGCATCCAAATACATAAAGATAACACCGGATGCCCGGAAAGTCAATCCGAAAAACGAAAAAAAACGGCGGGAAAACGCGATTTTCATGTGCCGATGCAGGCAGTCCGGGACGGGCCCGGTTTTCTTCTCTTGCATATTCGTTTGACGGATTTTTCAGACAATTCCGCGGAACGGCTGTTCCTCCCGAAAAAAACGCATCCGACACCGTTTTTTTCCGGGAACTATATCGAATCAGTCTTGATTTCAGCGTGTTTCGAGTGTATATTATACAGATTTACCGAAACGACTCAACCAACCATTCCTATCAACCCCAAACCATAGGGAAAAGAATCAAATGAAAGAACTCAATGCCGCTCCCAATGCGCCGAAGCTGGTCGCATGGGTGAAAGAATGGGCCACTCTCTGCGAACCCGACAACCTCTACTGGTGCGACGGCTCCCGCGAAGAGTATGACCGCCTCTGCAACGAAATGGTCGAATCCGGTCTCGCGATCCGCCTCAACCCGGTGAAGCGCCCGAACTGCCTCCTGTTCCGCTCCGATCCAACCGACGTCGCCCGCGTCGAAGCCCGCACCTTCATCGCCGCGAAGACGAAGGAAGAAGCCGGCCCGACCAACAACTGGATCGACCCCGTCGAACTGAAGCAGACCCTCCGCGGCCTCTACAAGGGCTGCATGCACGGCCGCACCATGTACGTGATCCCGTTCTCCATGGGCCCCGTCGGCTCTCCGATCGCCAAGATCGGCGTCGAGATCACCGACTCCCCGTACGTCGTGGCGAACATGGAGATCATGACCCGTGTCGGCACGAAGGTCCTCGAAGTCCTCAAGGACGGCGAGTTCGTCCCCTGCATCCACTCCGTCGGCAAGCCGCTCGAAAACGGCGCCAGCGACAACGGCGTCTGGCCGTGCGCCCCGCTCGACAAGAAGTACATCGCCCAGTTCCCGGAAACCCGTGAGATCTGGTCGTTCGGCAGCGGTTATGGCGGAAACGCTCTCCTCGGCAAGAAATGCCTCGCGCTCCGCATCGCGTCCGTCCAGGCCCGCGACGAAGGCTGGATGGCCGAGCACATGCTCATCCTGAAGCTCACGCGCGAATCCGACGGCAAAGTCAAATACATCACCGGCGCATTCCCGTCCGCCTGCGGCAAGACCAACCTCGCCATGCTCATCCCGACCATCAAGGGCTGGAAGGTCGAGACCGTCGGCGACGATATTTCCTGGATGAAGTTCGGCGCGGACGGCCAGCTCTACGCCATCAACCCGGAAGCCGGCTTCTTCGGCGTCGCCCCCGGCACCAGCATGCAGTCCAACCCGAACGCCATGCTCTCCTGCGCGAAGGATACCATCTTCACGAACGTCGCCCTCACCGACGACGGCGACGTGTGGTGGGAAGGCATCGGCACCGAAGCCCCCGCGCACCTCATCGACTGGAAGGGCCAGGATTGGAAGCCCGGTCAGGTTGACGCCGACGGCAAGCCCGTCAAGGCAGCCCACCCGAACGCCCGTTTCACCGCCCGCGCCTGCAACTGCCCGGCCATCGCTTCCAACTGGGAAGACCCTGCCGGCGTTCCGATCGCCGCTTTCCTCTTCGGCGGCCGCCGTCCCAGCACGCTCCCGCTCGTTTACCAGTCCAAGAACTGGGAACACGGCGTATTCATCGGCTCCACGGTCGGCTCCGAAGTGACCGCCGCCGCCCTCGACGTGAAGGCCGGCACCGTCCGCCGCGACCCGTTCGCCATGCTGCCCTTCTGCGGCTACAACATGGGCGACTACTTCAAGCATTGGCTTGAGATCGGCAAGAAGGAAGGCGCCAAGCTTCCGAAGATCTTCTGCGTGAACTGGTTCCGCAAGACCGCCGACGGTAAGTGGCTCTGGCCCGGCTACGGCGACAACAGCCGCGTCCTGAAGTGGATCTTCGAACGTTGCGACGGCGAAGGCAAGGCAGACGAGACCCCGATCGGGTACGTCCCCGCCCTGGACGCCATCGACCGTGAAGGCACCGACGTGACCGAAGACGACATGAAGCAGCTTCTCGCCATCGACAAGGAAGGCTGGAAGAAGGAACTCGAGACCATCTCCGAGCACTATGCCAAGTTCGACCGTCTCCCGGCCGAACTCGAGGCGCAGCGCAAGGCCCTCGAAGAACGCTTCAGCAAGTAACCGTTCGATCGTAATCAAGTCCGCGGCGCCTCGAAACGCCGCGGGCTTTTTTGTTCTATTTGAAATCGGACCATTTGAACGACGCGAAAGGAACCGGAATCCATGTCAGAGACGAACGCCCCGAAACTCCGCAGCGAGCTCGCCCCGGAAACCTGCTGGGATCTTACTCAAATCTACAAAACCGACGCGGACTGGGAGGAGGCGTTCCGTTCCCTCGACGCCCTCCTCGGCGCCTACCAGGCCTGCCGCGGCCACCTGGCGGATTCCGCCGGGGCGCTGAAGCATGCGCTGGAGACCGGCGATGCACTCGAACTCCGTCTCGAAACGCTCTATTCCTACGCGCATCTGAAGTCCGACGAGGACCTCACCAACGGCAAAAACGCCGGCCGACGCGACCGCATTGCCGCACGCTATGCCGAAATCGAGGGCGAGACTTCCTGGTTCGATCCCGAACTCCTCGCCATCCCGGAGGAACGCTTCCGGGAACTCATGGACGATCCCGTGCTGGCGTTCTACCGCCGCACCCTCGAGGATACCGCCCGGCAGCGCCCGCACACCCTCTCCGAACCGGAGGAACGCATCCTCGGGCTCGCGTCCGACGTCTTCTCCACCGGAAACCATGCATTTTCCAAGCTCAACGACGCCGACCTGCGCTTCCCGCACATCAGGGACGAGAAGGGCAACGACGTCGAGATCACGCACGGCAACTACATCAAGTACCTCGAAAACACCGACCGCCGCGTGCGCCGGGACGCTTTCGACGCCTGCTACAAGACGTATTCGTCGTTCGCGAACACGATCGCCGCGCTGCTCGACGGCACGGTGAAGGCGGGTGTGCTGGAGGCGAAGCTCCGCCATTTCCCGTCCGCCCGCGCCGCCTCGCTCTTCCCCGACCACGTGCCGGAGTCCATGTACGACGGGCTGATCGACGCCGTACGCGCCAAGCTCCCGCTCCTCCACCGCTATTTCGAGCTTCGCCGCCGCGTCCTGAAGCTCGACAAGCTCGAACTCTTCGACCTCGTGACCCCGCTCGTCCGCCCGGCGAAGGTGATATACTCCTGGGAGGAAGGCTGCGACCTGGTGCGCCAGGCCGTGAAACCCTACGGAGCCGAATATTCCGAGGCGCTGGAACACGCCTTCAAGGACCGCTGGATCGACGTCTACGAGTGCCGCGGCAAGACCTCCGGGGCGTATTCCGGCGGCTGCTACCGCAAGCCTCCGTACGTCCTGATGAACTACACCGGCACGCTGGACAGCGTCTCCACCCTCGCGCACGAGCTCGGGCACTCCATGCACTCCTACCTCTCCGACCGCGCGCAGGAATACCACTACGCGGGCTACTGCCTCTTCGCCGCCGAGGTCGCCTCCACCACGAACGAACTCCTGCTGAACCATTACCTGCTGGAGCACGCGGAAGACGACAATCTCCGCGCCTACCTGCTGACGCATCTGCTCGACCTCATCCGCGGCACGGTGTTCCGCCAGACCCAGTTCGCCGAATACGAGCGCGACATCTATGCGATGAGCGAGGAGGGCGAGCCCCTGACCGCCGAGGCCCTCAGCGACCATTACTACGAGCTGAACGGCGAATACTTCGGCCCGGATGTGGCGAACAACGAACCGATCCGGTTCGAGTGGGCTCGCATCCCGCATTTCCACTACAATTTCTACGTCTACAAGTACGCCACCGGGCTTTCCGCCGCCGCCAAGCTCTCCGCCGACATCATCGCGGGGAATCCGGCGCCCGCGCTCCGGTTCCTCAAGTCCGGCGACACGCGCGACGTGCTGGACCTGCTCCGCGACGCCGGGGCGGATTTCGCCACGCCGGAACCCGTCAACGCCGCGATGCGCCTCTTCGAGACCTCGCTGGACCGGCTGGAGGCGATCCTGCTGAAATAAGCCACCGCAAGAGGTGCCGATACAGTCGGCTCGGCTTCGCTTGCCGACGAAAATGCAAAGCCGCCGGTCGAATCAGCTCGGCCGGCGGTTTTTTGCGCAGGGAAGACGGCCCGGTTCACCTGGAACGGGTATGCTGCCGGAAGAACGCGGAAAGGGCATCCTTCGGCATTTTGCCGCTTGCGACCTGAAGCACGACGACGGTGAGCTCGTCGTCGGTGGCATCGAAGTCGTATCCGTTCAGTTCCAGAAAGACCAGAGCGGACATCGCACCGACACGTTTGTTCCCGTCCAGGAACGGATGGTTTTCGACGAGGTGAAAAAGGTATGCCGCGGCCATGTCCGGGACGCCCGGATGCAAATAGGCTCCGCCGAATGTCGACGACGGGATCCCGATCGCGGATTCCAGCATCTCCCGGCTGCGCAGACCGTCGGACCCGCCGAAACTCCCGATCTGATAGGCATGGATTTCGAACGTTTCGGCGAGCGTAAGGAAAACGGGTTCCGGTTCCATCATGCCAGCTCCTGGAACGTCTTGCCGTAACGTTTTCCGATTTGTTCCACGGCCTTGCGGAATCGTTCATGGCGCTCATCTCCGCAGGCAGGTGTATGGATGAGGTGCGTTCCGTCCGGCATGTCCTCGGATTCGGATTCGGGCGTTGCGCCCGGCCGATTCGGGACGGATACTTCCGGCTCGGTTGCGAAACCGTCGCCATCTTTTGCGGCCGGCTTGATCATAGAAAAACTCCTTTTGAGGGAAAACATACATTTTTTGTCCCAAATAATACACTGAAAACAGGAAAAAATCAAGCGCAAAAGGAACAAAAAACGAAACGATGCGACGCGTCCGCGGACGGAACAGGGAAGGGGAAGCTCAGACGAGCTGAATGAGGTCGTATTTCCGCGTGCCGAGCCCGATTTTCTCAGCATAGGCGAGCTGTTCCGCGCCCTTGAACTTTTTCCCGGCGTCTGCCGCGGCATCCCAGCAGGCGGCGTCGATGGCGACGGGGTCGAGCGAGGCGAAGACGCCGATGTCATGGACGCAGGTCGTCATGGGGCGCGGTTCGCAGTCGCAGCCGCGCGTGACGTTCACGGCGAACGTGATGTAGAGATGGTGTTTGCCGTGGTGGGAGGCGTAGGCGTACTCGACGAGCTTTTCGCGGAAGAGGCGGCCGCCGAAGAGGGCGTGCCTGAGTCCGGCGAACGACAGGATGGAGACGGCATGGTGCGGACAGATGGAGAAGCATGCGCCGCAGCCGATGCACTTGTCGTGGTCGATGAAGGAGCGTTCCCCGATAGTGATCGCGCCTTCGTTGCACCGCGTAAGGCACAGTTTGCAGCGTTTGCATTTCCAGTTGCGGATGCGTGGCTTCACGTTCAGGTGCATGGCCATCTTTCCGCCCTTGGCGGCGAAGCCCATGGAGAGCTGCTTGATGGCGCCGCCGAACCCGGCAAGCCCGTGGCCCTTGAAATGCGACAGCACGACCACCTGGTCCGCTTCGGCGAGCGCCTTTGCGATGCTCGCGCTCCGGAAATGCTTCAGGTTGACCGGGACGGACACCGATTCCTCGCCGTGCGCGCCGTCGGCGATGACCGCCGGGATGCGCGTGAAGCCGTGTTTTTTCGCCAGCGCGAGGTGTTTTTCGCGGGAGAAACGCTCTCCGCCGTACAGGACGCTGGTCTCCACGAAATGGCAGGCGCGGCCCTGCGACCGGATGAAATCGATGATGCCGTCGTATACCTCGGGTTTCAGGTACGTGCGGTTGCCCTTTTCCCCGAAATGCACCTTCAGCGGCACATCGGGCGGCAGGACCGCGCCGGAATGCTCGATCAATGTCCGGAGGAGGCGGACCGCCGCCTGCGAGAGGCCGGCTGTCCCGGAAGCCGGATCGAATGGAATGAAAAAGACGTCGGACATGGCGGACGATGGTTTCCCGGAAATGGAAAAAGTGAGTTGAAAAACGAGGTGAAGCTTTTAAAATATACATGGGAAAACGAAAAAAAACAAAGAAACCTTAAAAGAAACATGGAAAAAAACTTGTATTTTCGTGAAAAAAAGGTAGATTATGGTTAAACCCAAATATTAATGCGCGCGCAAAAGACGTTTTTTCTGCCGTTTTTTCAGTCGGTTCCACGGAAGAACGTGCTTGCGGCGTTTCCTGTTCACACCATGGAAAATATTTTTTGAGGACTGGCTGCACATGAGATCATTTCGGAATCTGCTGGCGCGATGCCTGACAGTCTTTTTGCTTTTCGTTTTGCCTGCCGTATTCTCGCAGGCGCCCGACCCGGCGGTTCCGGCGCTGGACCCGGCCCGACCGTTCCAGCGCAATGTCAAGACGATTCTCCTGCTGACATCCTATCCCGTCGCGGACGTCGTGACGAGCAATTTTTTCGATTCGTTCCGCAAGGGCATCCGTGAGCTCAATCTGCCGATCGACTGCCACGTGGTGGAGCTGAACGCCACCCACAAGGGCAACGAGGACCGTGTCGATTCCACGTTCGCCCGCCTGGAACGGGCGCTCAACGAAGGGCTGTATTCCATCGTCGTGACGCTGAACCACGAGGCCGCGGACGTGGTCATGCGGAACTACGACAAATTCCCTCGGTCGGTGCCGGTCCTTTTCGCCGGTCTGGGCCGCGTGCCGGAAGACCTGAAGCGCCTGTATCCGAACTCGACTTCCATCAGCATCGCCGACGACACGCTCGGGACGGTGGAGCTGGGGCTGAAGCTCTTCCCCGAGGCGCAGAACCTGCTGCTTGTGGTGGACGATACGACGATCTCGGAGAGCACCCGAAACGATATCCTGTCCCGCTGCAAACTGCACTATCCGCAGCTGGACTACAAATGGATCAACTCCCTGGACGGCAAGCGCGAGATCCAGAACAACCTCAATAGTGTTCCGGATGAAAGCATGGTCCTCTTCTTCCCGTCCCACGACTATGCGAATGGACACAACGAGACCCTGACGGCATTCGTGCAAAACATCGGGTTCGACGACCGGTTCCCTTGCCTGGCGCTCGATGACACGCTCCTCGGCAACGGCGTGGTCGCCGGCAACGTGATCGAAACGCACAAGCTCGGACGCGAGGCTGCCCGCATGGCCGCGCAGATCCTGAACGCCGGCAGTGCCCAGAGGATCGCGGAAAAGAGCGTCGCGCCCAAAAGAATGGTCGACTACGCCAAGTTCAAAAGCTACAAGCAGTTCTCCGGCAGGATCCCGCTCGGGGCTGCCGTGATCAACAAGCCGGAAACGATGTGGACGCGTCATTGGCAGACGTTCCTCACGGCTTTTGTCATCATCCTTGTCCTGGTCGTCCTTCAGATCTTCTATTTCAGCTGGATCCGCCGCCGTCTCCGCCTGAACCGCAACATGCTGTACTCGCTGCCCGGACGCGTGATGGTGCTGAACCGCGCGGAGTCCATCCTCTTCGCGTCCTGGGTGAAGGACGAACAGAAAAAGACGTCGCCGAAGAAGCTCGAACATCTCGTCGGGATCGACTATCCGAAGCTGTCCCGGACGGTTCACGATGTCTTCCAAAACGGCAAACAGATTACGATCGAATACAACTACGAGGATGTCCACCGCGCCATCTCGTTTGCCCCGATCGAACGGGATATCTTCGGGCAGGACGCCGTGATCTGCTTCTCGCTGGACAACACCGAGCTCCAGAACGCCAGGCGCCAGGCGGAAAAGTATTCCGCACAGTTGAAGAAGAACACCCGGATGTGGGACATCCTCATCAACTTCCTGCCCATCCACATCTTCGCCAAGGATATCGACGACGATTTCCGCTACGTCTTCAACAACCGCACCCGCTGCATGTTCTACGGCGTTGGCGAGAACGAACTCAACGACAAGACCGACTTCGATTTCCTGCCCCGCGAGCTTGCCGAAATGCTCCGCAAAAACGACATGGAGTTCGTCGCGCACCCGGAGTCCAGCCAGCAGGAGACCAATGTGGACGTGAAGAACTGGGATGGCAGCATCCAGCATCTGCGGTGCATCCAGCGCATCTTCACCGACGAGGACGGCACGCGCCTGCTGCTCGGCACTGCCGTGAACATCACGGAGCTGGAGGAGGCGCATCTCCAGATGCAGCAGCTGAACTCGAAACTGCAGGAACTCCTGCAGCAGCACTCCATCCTGCTCGACAACATGCCGTCTGTCGTGATGACGAAGGACGTCGACAACGATTTCCGCTTCATCTCCTGCAACGACGCCTTTCTCAAGTTCTTCGATCTGCCTGAGTCCTCTGTCATCGGCAAGACCGACTTCGAAATCCCCCACATTCGGAAAGAGGACGCCGTCGCAGTCCATTCGGACGACATCCATGCCGTCGAGGTCCTGGAGCACCGCCCCGAATACCACTCCACGGGACAGGTCTACGACCATCGCGGCCGTCTCCGCATCGGCAAATTCTACCGCAAGCTCATCCGGACCGCCGACAACAGACGGATCCTCTTCACGCTTTTCCACGACGTCACGGACATCGAGAACGCGAAGCGCGAGGCCGAGGAGAGCGCCGGCCGCTTCCTCCTCACGCTCCGGTCCATCGGCGACGGCATCATCACGACGGATTCCCAGGGCATCGTCACGCTGATCAACCCGAACGCCGAAAAGATGCTGGGCTGCAAACAGGCCGATGCGCTCAACAGGCCCCACACCGATTTCTTCCACATCGTGCACGAGAAGACCGGGATGCCGATGCCTTCGCCGCTTATGGACGCCCTGCGGTCCGGCGAGGTCGCCATCGGCGAAGACCAGACCGACCTGATCTCCGCTTCGGGGCGGAGATACCACATCGCGGCCAATGCCGCTCCGATCCGCACCCGCTCCGGCGAGATCACGGGCGCCATCCTGGTGTTCCGTGACGTCACGGAGGAGATCAACAAGCGCGAAGAACTCCACCTCACCATGCAGGAACTCGAAAACGCGTCCGAAATGGCACGCCTCGCGTCGTTCCGCTACGATTTCAACTTGCGCAAACGCACCGGGTCCAACCTCATCAACGAATTGTGGCCCGTGGACGAGAACGGCAATGCGCTCCTCGAGGAACAATGGGTTTATCCGGAAGACATTCCGGTCTTCAAGCAGAACATCCATGCCCTGCTCGAAAAGAAGAGCGATGCCGTGCAGTTCTCGTTCCGGGTCGGCTCGTCCGACGACATCCGCTACTACCGCATGATGCTTATGCGCGACCAGCGCGATGCGAAAGCGCCCGCGGTGTCCGGCATCGTGCAGGACGTGACCGAAATCACGCTGAACATGCTGAAGCTGAAGGATACGCAGGCGCTGTGGGACGCCGCAATCAACGCCATCCCGATCATGTTTACTGTGAAGGATATCGACGACAATTTCCGCTATCTGCTGTGCAACAAGTCGTTCGCCAGCGTCTTCAAACTCTCGCCCGACGAGATCGTCGGCAAGACGGACCACGATATCTTCCAAGATACCACGACCCTCGGCTTTGCCGATCAAATCAATATTCCAACGACCGGAGCAGATGGCATCATGGAGATCGAAGGCGAGCTTCCGGACGGCAGCGGGAACCTCCGTTACATCAGGACCATCATGCGTACGTTCGAGGACACCAGCGGACGGCGTCTGCTCCTGTCGGCGGCAAACGACGTCACGGATATGCATCGCCTGATCCAGAACCAGAAGGCCATCAACGACCTGCTCGAGGACATCCTCGGCGAATCGGATTCCGACCTGTGCATCCAGCGCACGCTGGAAAACGTCAGCAGGATCCTCGGCGCCAGCCGCGGCTGCCTGATCCGCCACGAAGAGGAAGGGACGAAAGCGCACTGCGTCGCCGAATACGTCGATCCGGACCACAGGAACGCACGCATCAAAATGTTCGGTCGTACGCTCACCCGTGTCCGCGGCATCCTGGAACAGACGGACGACAAGCGCACGTTCGTCTGCAACGACATGGCCTCCATGGACTGGAACTTCGTCCCGGAGGACTGGCAGCAGGTGGCCAGGGCGCTCGACCTCAGGGCGATCTTCCTGTCGAACATCGTCTGCGACGGCGAAGTGAGGGGAACGGTCGGGTTCAACTTCGAAGGCTTTGACCATACGTTCACGGACAACGATGTGGCACTGCTGAGCGCCACGGCCCACATGATCGAATTGGTGCTTGCCAGAAAGCGCGCGCAGACCATCATCATGGACGCGCTCGCCCGAGCGCAGGCCGCGGACAAGGCGAAGAGCTTCTTCATCGCCAGCGTCAGCCACGAGATCCGCACGCCGCTGAACTCCGTCATCGGGTTCGCCGAACTCCTGCGCGAAGGCGGCGTCTCCCAAAAACAGGAAAAGGAATACCTCGACGCCATTTCCTCCTCGGCAAACGCCCTGCTCATGCTCATCAACGACGTCCTCGACCTCTCCAAGCTCGAGGCGAACCAGATGAAGATCATCACGGCCTTCACCGATTTCAATGCCCTCTGCCGCGAGGTCCTGCTCATCTTCACCTTCCGCGCCCAGGAGAACAGCAACAAGCTCGTCTCCGACGTGCCGGACGACTTCCCGGAGGTCGAGATCGACAACATCCGCATCCGCCAGATCGTCATCAACCTGCTCGGCAACGCCGTCAAGTTCACGAAGAAGGGCACCATCACGCTTCAGGCATCCTTCACGCCCGATCCCGATTCGGCGGACACCGGCACGCTCCGGTGCGCCGTCAGCGATACCGGCATCGGCATTTCCGAGGACGACCAGAAGAAGCTCATGGAGCCGTTCGTCCAGCTCTCCAAGATGCGCGGTACCAACGCGGTGAACAACGGCACCGGCCTCGGCCTCTCCATCTCCAAGCGCCTGGCGACCTGCATGAACGGCGAACTGACCTGCACCAGCAAGATCGGCGAGGGCAGCACGTTCGCAGTCACGCTCAACGCGGTGCGTTACCGCGCCAAGGCCGCCGCCGCGAAGCCGTCGGTCGCCAAGTCCGCAGCCGCCTCCATTTCGCGCGACGTGAAGTCGATCTGCATTCTCATCGTCGACGATGTCCCGATGAACCTCCGCGTCGCGAAGGCGCTCTTCAAGAAGATCGGGTTCAACAACGTCCTTATCGCCGGATCGGGCAAGGAAGCGCTGGAGATCCTCGAAAAGCAGCCGGTCGACCTGATCCTTTCCGATATGTGGATGCCGGAAATGAACGGCGCGCAGCTCTCCGCCGCGGTGAAGAAGGATCCCAGGTTCTCGCATATCTCGGTCGTGGCGCAGACCGCCGACGTCGAGACGAGCGGCAATTTCGACATGTCCAACTTCGATGCCATCATCCTGAAGCCGCTCACCGGGGAAAAGCTCTCCAACATGATCAACCGCATCGTGGCAAACGGCGACGAGCGGAAGGACAATGCGCAAGACGGCCCGATCAACCTCGGATGATCCCGGACCATGTTTGAAGTCCCGAAAAAGTTCGACATCGACTTCGGCGGCGTGTACCGTTCCATCGGACGCGACGCCGTGACCTCCGGCATCATCCGCAAGCACGAAGAGCTCGACTGGCGCGGAGGCGGATTCCCGCTCTTCTCCGTTTCGGTCGTCCTCCGCGGCACGGGCACCTACATCGACGCAGCGGGGCGCCGGGAGCACCTTTGCCCCGGCAAGCTCTTTTTCCGGGTCCCCGGCGTCAGCCATTCCAACCTGATCGACCCCGGCAGCAACTGGCTGGAGTTCTACCTGGCGTTCCACTTCATGAAGAATACGCCCGCCGGCGAGCCGCACGACGCGTTCCTGGACTACACCGAGGCCGGCAGCCCCGGCTACCTGAAGCTCAGGAACATGCCCGGGCAGGACGATTCCTGGGTCCGGTCCATGTGCTGCCATCTCTTCGCGCTGGACTCGCAGGGGCCCGTGCGCGACATCAATCTTTCGCTCGAGCTCCTCAATCAGTGCTACGATTTTCTGGCGTACCTGCGGACCGCGGGCGACGAATCCCGGATCGCCCTCCGCGCCCTGAATCTCCTGACCGTCATCCTGGACAGCCGCATCAAAGGCTTTTCCGACGAGATATCCGACACGGTCAAGCAGGTCATCCAGGCCAACATCAGGAGCAGCAGCCCGCTGCCCGAACTCCTGAAGGACATCCCGTTCAGCTACCCCTCGCTCCGCCGCCATTTCCAGATGATCAACGGCTACAGCATCGGACAATACCAGATCCAATGCAAGATGGAGAAGGCCGTGAACATGCTTTCCTCCGGCATGAGCGTCAAGGAGACCGCCGAACGCCTCGGCTACAAGAACCAGTTCTTCTTCTCCAAACAGTTTCACCAGCAGATCGGATTCCCCCCCAGCGTCCTGAAAAAAAACTGACGCGCCGATCCCTCCCTTCCGGCGGATTCACGAAATACCCCTTCCCGGCAAAACGAAAACCGGCGCCGCAGTCGCGGCAGCCGGTTTTTGGTCTTTCCCTGCTTTTACGCGGGGATCAGTTCGCCTGTACGAGAGGGACGAGCCCTGCCTCCTTATTCGAATCGAGGCGGACGGACATGTCCGCGAGCACGGACGCCGGAAGGTCGATGGTCCGCGCGACCGGGGGCGCCAGACGGTACCACGGTTCGCCTTTGTAATACAGCCAGACGGGGGATTTTTCCCCGCTGAACCGGGAGATGTCGTAGCTGACCATTCCGTCGTCGAGGTAGAACGCGCGCAGGGGGACGGCAGGGTAGGAACGGTCCGCCGGTTTCCACGGGAGCACGAAGAACGCGCCGTCCTGCTGCGGTTCGGTCGTGACGGCCCAGACGCCGCCGACCAGGGAATCCTCGGTGGCCTCCTTCACCTTGTCGCCGACCCAGGAACGGTTCCGCGGATCGCTGGAGGATGCGCCTTCGTAAATCCATTGGCCGTCCCAGAATTCGATCCAGGAGTGGTTGCCGGAACGGTCCGTCCACTGCGGGCATCCGGTGAAGCGGGCGGGGATGCCGCAGGCGCGGCAGGCGTTCAGGAGGATGACGGAGAGCCCGGTGCAGGAGGCGTAGGAGGCGGCGATGGACTCCTGTGCGGACTGGTCGGCTTTCGGGCGCTTCACGGCGTCGTAGGTCACGTTCAGTTCCTTGAAGACATGGTCGTTCAGGTACTTGACGGCGTCGCTCGGCGTCTTCAGTCCGCGCACGGCCGGCATGAACTTATCATAGAAGAACTTGCGCCACGGGTCGCGCTTCTCGTTCACGCTCCAGTACGGCAGGATGTAGCGCAGGAAGAGGTCCTCGGAGATCTGGTCCTTCCACGGGATTTCCGAACGCGCCTTCAACGCATAGCGGACGTCCTCCAGCAGGCGGATGGGATTGACTTCTCCATAGTCGCATTCGGGCATTTCCGCCAGCAGCGCGGCCAGATACGGGCCTTCCGGCGGAGTCATGGCCAGAACCGCGAGGGTGTCGATCTTGTCCTGCGGGATGCGGGAGAGCGCGCGGTTGAGGCGGGATTCCAGCGTTGTCGAGGTGGCTCCCGCAGGGAGGGCGGAGAGCGCCTTGCGGATCGTGTCAACGGAACCGGAGGCTTTTCTGCTGCCATTCTTCCCGGCATCCTTGATGGAGAGCGTGATCGTGTCGCCCTTCTGAATCTTTCCTTTGAGCTTGACGCAGGCGAAAGCGGAGGCCGCGATCACATCGGCGTCAAACGACTTGGAGACGATTTCCGGCGAGGCCATCACGAATCCGTAGGGCAGGTACACGCCCTGTTCCTTCCACTGGTCTTCCTTCAGCGCGGTCAATTTCAGCGTCAGCACACCGCCGTTCCTGTCCAGGGAACGCTCCAGCTTCAGCGTCTGGCCGGGTTTCGGGTCGATGGCCGCGCGCATGGCCGGGTCGCCGTAAAACGCCACCACATCGCGGTCGTAGAGCAGCCCGAGGGCCTCTTTCTGATCCTCCGAATTCCGGAAGCGGATGCCGCGCAGCGAGGAGGCGGCTTTGATCTGGAATGTGTCGTAGTCGGAGGTGTCGAGCGTGATGTGATTCAGGTCGCGTTTCACCAGGTTCTCCACGATCCAGGCGTTCGCGAAATGGAACGATTCCGTGAAGGAGTAGTAGCCGGGGTAGTCGGTCAGCATCCCCTGCGCCGTCCAGCCCTGCCGCCCGAACCACGTCTCGATCGTGTAGCCCATGAACTGATACACGCCGAAGGAATGGATCATGGCCGTGGCCATGCAGGAATCCTGGCCGTGCGGGATGTTGCCGATCAGGCAGTTTCCGGCGGCGCACCAGATCTTCGGCGTCGTGTCCCTGAGCTCGGTCACGCGGCCGCGGGTGTCGCGTGCGGCGAGCTTCCCGTTGCGGTCGATGAGGTACATGTTCCGGCTGCTGACGTATCCGCTGGCCCAGTCGTGTTCGGAAGCGTGCCCGGAGGTCATGATGATCTGGAATCCGCCGCCGTTCACGAGCTTGAGGAAATCCTCGGTGAAGTCCCGGTCGATCCGCGTGTGCTCGTTGTCGTATTTTCTCGCGGGGTCGGTGATGCGGAGGTTGTTCTCCTGCGTTTCGTCGAAGCTGTAGCAGCGGCGCATGAGGGAGTGGTGGAATCCGCCGACCATGTCGAGGGCGTCGGTGATGTCGATCGGGCCTTTGAACTCCGCCACACGTTTGATGTCCGCGGCGTTGTACCCGGTCAGGATGCCCCAGAAGGTATCGCAGTACGGATCGGGAAGGATTTCGCGCGCCATGCGGGAGACTTCCCCCGTGAATGCGCGTCCGGCAAGCTCCTTCGGCGTCACGAAGCACGTGTAGTACGGGAGCATTTCCCGCAGGTCGGGCAGGACCTCGCGGACGTCCTGCTTGTAGGAGAAGACCTTCGGGGCGAGCGCGGCATGTTTTGTCTTAAGCGCCTGAACCGCGCCGTCCAGCTCGGGATGGTTCGCCGGCACCACGATCGCATAGCCGACACGGGACTTGTTTCCGGCACTGGAGTCCGTGCGGTCGATCCGTCTGCCGGATGCGGCCTGAAGCGACGGGATGAACGAGGCCGCGGCGAGGCCGAGGATGACGGGGATGGCGGATAAGGCAAGTACAAGACGTGTTTTCATGTGGCAGGGGACTCCATGTGAAAAAACGGGCGGATTTCCCGCTGCGGAGCAAATTCGGGAAAGACGCCGTATGTGTTAAACAACAGTGAAAAGGTCAATCCTCATCCTCGTCGCGGCGGTGGCCGAGGAAGAACCGGTACATGGCGCGGAGGAAAGGATTTTTCGGGAGCTCGTCGTCGTAGTCGTCGCTGACGACCGGGATTTCAAGCGGCATCTGGTTTGCGAGAAGGCGTTTCGGATTCTCCTCGAAAAGGATGTTCGCAGTCTCCTCGCCGTAGTTTTCCGTGATGAATTCCCTGCATTCGGTCTGGCGGAACGCGCGTGACGTGGAGTGGGCATCAGAGGCGATGTAGTGGCACAGGCCGTGGTCCAGCAGCGCGATCGAGAACTTCTGGCAGCCGCGTCCGAAGTCGCCCAGAATTGAGGCCGCCGTGAGCTGCATCGTGTAACCGGTGTTATAGATGTGCCGCACCTGTTCCCAGCTCTGGAAAAGGCGTTCCGGGTGCGCGCAGATCGGGTGGAACCCGGCGGAATGCGTGGAGCGGCTGATGGCGTCGACGGAGGAGTCCATGCGGCTTCTCACGAAGTCGATGAGCATAAAAGAAGTGCCTGCGAGCCCGACGCCGTTTTCGTCGACCTGGAAAAGCTGGGGCAGGTTGTATTCGAGTCCGCGGAGAAGCTTGATGCCGTATTCCGCGGCCGTCGCTTCGGTCGCCGCGCGGATTTCATCCATGCGTTTGATCTGGTCTCCGGCGGGCTGTTTTCCATGCGGGGTGCAGATGATCGTGTCGATGCCGTCGGCCCGGGCGAGTTCGAGCATCCTGACGGTCTCGTCAAGATCGGGCGAACCGTCGTCGCCCGGCACGTTCGGCAGGATATGGCAATGGATGTCAATCATGGTTGCAGCTCAGAAAGGTTCAGGCCTGTCTTATTTCTTTTCCCCGGCATCGGCGGATTCCGCATCGTCGGGTACCGTCGGCGACATAAGGGCGATAGAGCTTTCTTCCTTGGTGAGAACGGGTTCCGGTCCCTTGCTCTTTTTCTTTTTCGACCTGTGGCTGTAGCCGTAGCCATAACCGTAGCCATAACCGTAGCCATACCCATAGCCGTACCCGTAGCCGCCGTATTTTTTGCCGTACCCGTAGCCGTAACCGTAGCCATAACCGTAGCCATAGCCGTAGCCGTACGCGCCGGAGGACTGTGCGAACTGGTTCAGGATGATGCCGGAAATATTGAGCTTGAGTTCCTTCAGACGGTTGGTCAGGACCTTCAGGGATCCGAGCGAGGTCTTGCGGGCATTGACGACGACGATGATGTCGTCGACCAGCTTGCCCAGAACAAGTGCATCTGCCAGGATGGTCGCAGGCGGCGTGTCGATGATGATATAGTCGTATTCCTTGGCTTTTTCCTCCACGAATCCGCTGTCGGCAAAAACTTCGATGAGGCGGAGCGGGTTCGGCGGGATCGGGCCGGGCGGGATTACGTCGAGCTTGGTGCCGTTGATGTTACGGGAGACCACCTCGTCGAACGTCTTCTTGCCGACGATGTAGTCGACCAGTCCGACGGAGTGCGCCAGCCCGAAATAGTCCGCCGAGTCGCCCTTGCGGATGTCGGCGTGGATCATGAGCACTTTTTTGTCCTTTTCCGCGAGGAGGAGGGAAAGATAGCTGGAGAGGAGCGTCTTGCCTTCGTTCGGGGTTGAGCTGGTGACCATGATGACGTGGGCGGAATCCTTCTTCGGACGGGAATACTGGAGGTTGGTGAGCAGGATCTGGAAGTCTTCGTAGAAGCTGTTGAAATTGTACGTGGTCTTGTCGTTCAGCGCCACATTCATCTTCTTGTCGTTGCGGTAGGCTTTGCGGCGTTTCAGGCGAACCATGGTGCCGAGCAGCGGGATCTGGAGCTCCTTGGTGATCTGGTCGGTGGACGTGATATGGTCGCGCAACATGGCATAGAGGGTGAGGAGTCCGAAGAGGAAGGCGCTGGAGAAGATGAAAGCGATGCCCGCCTTGAAGAGGGCGCGTTTGCTGACGGGTTTTTCCCGTGCCTGCGGGACGTCGATGTTTCTGAGTTTGGAGATGCCGAGCTGGGTTTTGATCGTGTCGAGGAAGACCTCATTCGTTACGGTGGCGGCCGCCAGAGCCATTTCCTTGGATTCGGAGAAGAACGAGCAGTCGATGAAGTGCGTTTTGCGGCTGAGTGTGATCTGTCTTTTGTAGGGGATTCCCTCAAGCGTCAGTTCGGGGTATTCCAGGCTGAGCTGTGTTTTCACACGGTCCTTCACATACCGGCTGTCCATGATTTTTTCATAGTCGTTCAGCATCTTGTCCGCCACGATGAGCTCGCGATCGATCATGTTTGCCGTCTGGAGCGCAGTGTTGAGCTGAGTCGTCGATGTGACAGCGTCGTCCGAGCTGCCGGCATAGTCCCAGGCGAAAAGACTGAAATCCACACGGTAGATCGGTTTGGCGATATATTTGAAATAAACGAACGTCAGGGCGGCACAGAAGAGACCGAATGCCATCACGTACTGGTAGCGTCTCCTGAAAATATTCCACAAGAACGGGAAATCGACATCACTTGGTTTGCGCATTGATAAAAAACCTTCCGGTTAGTTTTTTGTCATGAAAAAAGTATCTTATAATATAATGCAAAAAAGCTCTTTTTCAAAAAAGAACGGCATATTTTCAGAAAAAAAGGCCAAATGCCCGATGAAATAAAACGTTTTTAGTGATTTGCCGGAAGCCTTCATGCTTCCGGGTCGTACAAGAAGAAGGAACAGTTGTCGCAGTGGACCAGTTCGCCGTTTTTCGCCTGCAGCGTGGTCTGCGGAGAGTTCTTCATGTTGCAGTTCGAACAGCTGCCGTTCCGGAGAACGCCGACGGGGCTTCCTTTTCCCGAAGCAAGCATCCTGCGGTAGGGGTCCAGGAGTTTCTGCGGGACGTTGTTTGCATATTCCGCGGAGAGCTTTTCCTTTTCCTCGATCTCCTTGATGACCGCTTTCTTGAGGGAATCCAGCTCGCGGACTTCGGTCTGGACGGTCCGCCCCGTCGCCTTGTAGGTGCGTTCCGCTTTTGCGAGGAGCTTTCCGGCGGCCTCCTGTTCGTCCATGAGCTCGATTTCGCGCGTTTCGGAGTCGGAGATGTTTTTCTTCGCGGTTTCGATCTCGGCGAGGATGGCGTTGTATTCGTTGATTTTCTTGATGGAGGACGACTTGATCTTCAAGGCCTGGAGCTTGTCCTGTGCGGCCTGCGTGGCGGCAGCCTGCTGCTTGGCGGCCTGTTCCACCTTCAGTTTGTTCTGCTTCGCTTTTTCCAGCCCTTTCCGCACGACATCGAACTCCGCGACGAGAGCGGCGCGTTCATGCGGGATGGACGCGAGTCGGGTCTTCAGTTCGCGGATGCGCAGATCTTCCGCCTGGAGGACCAGAAGGTCCTTGATTTCCTGTTTCATGGTGCAGTCTCCTGATGATTGCTTTTTGGTAATATAGCCGCCCTTTTTCCAACATCAAGCGAAAAAAAGGAAAACTTTCGGCTTTTTTTCCTCCGCGCGCAAGAAGTTTCGCATGGTTGAAAATACCGGGATCCGCGGTATATTAACGGTATGCGGATTCCCGTCGGAATCGCTGCATCAACACAAGTCAAAAGGAGGGAACCATGCTCAAACTCGCCCGGTGCGTCCCGCTGTTTGCGCTCGCCGCTCTTTCTCCGGCCTTGTCCGGACAGACCGCGGCCCGCGAAGCGGACGACGCCTCAACCCAGACCCTGCGGTTCGTGCAGGACGACGCCCAGGACTACATGGTGTCGAAGATCTACCGCCTGAAATACATTCAGGCCAACGACATCACGCCGTTCGTGATGGGCATCGTGATGCGCTACAACATGAACTCCACCGTGAGCTGCGTGGAGTACGGCGCCGACAACGCCCAGATGCTGACCGTGACCTGTCCCGTCGACATGATGCCGTACGTGGACGACTTCATCGCGAAGGCCGACCGCGACGTCCGGCTCGACGGAAAGGTTCCCGGCGACATCGTGAAGGGGACCGGCATCACGCGCGCCGTCTACCGCCCGAAATACCGCTCCGGGCAGGCTCTCCTCGACGTGCTCGTCGATTCCGTGATCGGCGAGGGCGTCTACAGCAGCGTGTACGCCTGGGACCGCAATTCCAACCAGATCTACTGGAAGGACAACAGCTCGAACACGCAGTACGTGTACCAGTTCCTCGGCTACCTGGACCGCCCCGCGCCGCAGATCACGCTCGAATTCCAGCTCTACGAAGTGCGCGAAAGCACGTTCCGCGACCTCGGGATCGAGTATCTGGCGTGGAAGAACGGGCCCGGCATGAACATCTTCCAGGTCGGATTCGACGTCATCAACGTGACCTCCGCCGGAACCGCCGCGCTGAACACGATCACCGGGCCGGTCGGCGGATTCCTGGCCGCGCCCCAGTTCGACGCGAGCTTCATCCGGCTCCTGGCGCAGCGGGGCGACGCGAAGATCACGGACACTGCCGTGCTGACCGTGGCGAACTCCGACACGGAGAGCTATTCCCTGCAGTTCAATCCGCAGCTCCAGAACATCGTGAAGAGCGACAACGACGCCATGAGCGTAGTCGGCGACCACCTCGAACTCCCGGAAGGCTTCTCGCAGGTCTTCCTGCAGGTGGACAGCCCGCTCGTCAATCTCCACTACGGCGAGTCCCAGGCCGGATACCCCGCGAGCGAGGCGTTCTCCGTGAACAACTACGAGCCCGGCGTGTATGCGGACATGAACGGTACGCTGTTCTTCGGCTACACGGTGCAGACGGCGAACGCGGTCGAGCGCGCGGGCGACGGCACCGAGCTGATCGAAACGAGCGAGATCGCGAGCGATGCTTTGATCCCGCTCAATGAGGAAGTCGTGCTCGGCCAGTGGGACAAGGAGCAGGACGTGGAGCAGACGATCGGTATCCCGTGGCTCTGCCGCATCCCGTACCTCAAATATCTCTTCAGCACTGTCACGACCAGCCGCGAATCGACGCGGGTGTACCTGACCGTGACGGCGCGGATGCTGGACACCGCGCATCCGCAGACGCTCGACTTCGAGTCCGGCGAACTGAAAAAAGTCCAAAAGGCGGAAGGAGCCATGCAATGAAACGATATAATCTCATTTCCGTTACGGCGGCGGCCCTGTCCCTGTTGAGCCTGAATCTGTGCGCCGCCGACATCCCCGGGGTCCCGCGCGACTCCAATTTCAACAACACCGGCGGCTACGATGCCACGCGAATCGTCGCCCGCCTGAACGTGAACGTGGATTCCGCCACGAAGGTCGTGCACTTCATCCGCGACAACAACGACCCGCGCGTGGTCACGAAGACCTATCTGCTCCAGCACGTCGATCCGTACGAGTTCCGCGACTACCTGCGCCAGATGGTCCAGACCAAGCGCGTCGGCAATACCATGCTCCAGCAGCAGTACCCGTCGAACACCGCATCCGCGCCGTACATCGCCACGGAAAGCTCCGCCGAGCTCGGCCCCGCCAACGCCCAGCCCGGCTACACGCCGCTTGTCCAGCTCGGCAGCAACACCGCCGTCGAGTGCCTGAAGTACGTCGACGGCACCGGCCTGCTCATCGTCAGCGCCGAGGAATACCGGTTCACCGACTCCGAGAACGGCATCGGCATCGACACGCTCGTCGCCACGCTCGACGACCCGGCGCTCGGCGCGTTGAACTACGGCTACCAGATGTACATCTACATGCCGAAGTTCGTCCCCGCGCGCAATCTGATGCCGCTCATCGAAAACGTCGGCATGAACATCAGCGATGTGACCGAGCTCTGGCAGGGCATGGACATCGTGGCGTACGACCCGGACCTGAACTGGCTCATCTTCGACGTCTGCAACTACTCCTGCGACAACATCGCCCACATGCTCGCGAAGTTCGACGTCCCGGTCCCGCAGGTCCGCCTGAAGATCAAGGTCTACGAGCTCGACACCGAGAACGACGACCGCATCGGCATCGACTTCCAGGGGTGGAAGAACAACGAGGGCGCGGACTTCTTCTCCGTCGGCGGGCGCTACCGCAACAACTGGTCCTCCGTCTACAGCGGCGGCGTCGGCCCGGTCGCCGCCTACGGCTCCGAGCGTACCAGCTACTTCAACTTCAATCCGAAGTGGAACACGCGCTATATCGACTTCCTGGAATCGCGCGGCCGCGCGAAAGTCCTGCACACCGGCGAGCTCTGCATCCGCAACGCCGCCGAGGGCGCGACGTTCGCCCGCACCACGCAGCTGCTGTACTCCGACGATTCCGCCGCGGTCTCGAAGGCGCAGAGCACGCCCGACATGGGCGTCGGCCCGTACGAACTGCTGTCCAACGTCATCAACAAGGTGTTCGACAAGGGCGACCCGCTCCCGGTCGGCAAGGGCGAGGCGCAGGAGATCAAACCGTTCCCCGGATTCGGGTTCACCATGACCGTGAACAACGTCTCCGTTAACCTCGAGGAAACGCGGTTCGACGTCACGCTCTCCAACAGCAGCCTGCTCGGGTTCCAGTCCAACGGCGCGCCGCGCATCACGAACGGCAATGTGGTGAAGCAGGTCGTCAGCCTGCCGCACGGCAAGGACACGTTCGTCATCGGCGGCCTCACCAAGCAGGAGGAGGTCGAGTCCCGCACGGGCGTGCCGTGGCTCATGGACATCCCCGTGCTCGGCTATCTTTTCAGCTCCGTCTCCAATTCGGTCAAGCACACGGATCTGGTCGTGATGGCGCAGGTCGAGTGGGACGCCCCCGCCGACAAGCCCGAGCTCAGGAATACCTCGAAGGCCGAGACGCGCGGCGCACCGGTCGCGGTTCCGGTCATGCCTGCGCAAGGTATTCCGGCGGACGTCCCGCAACCTCAGATCTGAACGTGGAAAGGATTTGACGCATGAAACGGATCCTCTGTGCCGTCCTCGGCATTTTTTGCGGACTCTTCCTCGCCGCGTGCGTGGTCGTCGTGGACGACGACCACGACCTGTCCGAACCGGACGAGGTGGATCTTGCCCGTTCCATCGAGCTCGGGAACAACATCCTCGCGGCGTTCCGGGATGAGGACTACGCCTGCCTGAAACGGAACGTCCCCGGCCCGCTTCAGACGAAGATGACCGAAAAGGACTTCAAAACCTCGTGCAGGAACTGGCGCGGCACGCTCGGAAAGATCAGGGATTACGAGTACGTCCTCGAACTCGACACGCCCGCGGTGCGGAACCTGATCTGGAAGGTCGGGTTCGAACGCGACGCCGCGGACGGGGACGAGGTCGAGCAGGATATGCTGTTTCGCCTCGTGACCGGGGAGGTCGACGACGAGACGTGCGTGCTGTCCTGCGGATTCCTGTAAGCTCAAAATGAATGCGTAAAACGGGCGCGTCTTCTTTTCACGGAAGGCGCGCCCGACAAGCTCGTTTTGAAAACCGGTTATTTCGCCGGATGCACGATGATGCTGCTCACGTTGAGGCCGTCGGATTTCCAGCGGAGTTCGAGCGTGTGCCAACCCTGCGGGATCTCGATGTCGTAGGACTTCGTGGCGGCCCAGTGCCGGTCGCCGCCGGTGGCGTTCGCGTTGAACGTCGCCGCGATCCCGCCGTCCACATAGAGCTCGATCGCGAGCTGCGCCAGCGTGTTCGCCTGGCCGCTCGCCACGCGCATGGCGACCGAATATTTGCCGCCACCCTTCGCAGTATAGACTGCGTAACGTGCCACGCTGCCGGCCGTGGTGTTGACGATGGCCTGGTGGCTGCGTCCCACGCTCGCGTCCTGCGCCTCTTCCGTGCGGAGCCCCTGCGAGAGGAACGCCGCTTCCGCGCCCGCGTCGACCATCAGGCCAACTCCGGGCAGCGAAGAGTCGAGCCTGCCGAGATTGATACCGCGGGTGGCGTTGAAGTCGAGCGTGTATTCGCGGGCGTCCGCGCCGGAGCCCGTGCGGATCGTCACAGTCTTCGCGGCGTCGTTCTTCGTGATCGTCTTTTCGACTCCGGAGGGCGTTTCGACCTCGATCTTCGCGGTTGCGAAGTCGACGTCGGGGAGATAGTACGTCGCGCCGGAACGGGATCCGATCCTGTCGCCGTTGACCGTGATGCCGGTCGGGGCGTTCTTGAGCTCATCGCCGGGCGTGCCGGCGTTCGCGGCGATGTCCGCGGGCTGCGGGACGTCCGACTTCACATCCGAGTTGACGGTGAACCAGTCGGCTCCAGGCTGATAGGTGTTCGGGAGGCCGTGCGCCTTGCGGAACGTGCGGGACTCCATCACGTAGTTCAGGACGTTCTTCACGCTGCGCTGCATTTCGCCGAGCGTGATGCCCGCCTCGATGCCGTCCGGTCTGCCTGCCGCGACCCACTGGTTGTAGGATTCGAGCAGGGAGTTGTCTTTGCCGCGACCACCCCCGAAGCCGCCGCCTGCGGGGCCGTCGCCGGGCATGAGCACGTCCATCTGCGAACGCACGCGCCAGGCGTTGTTGCGGACGTGCAGCTCGGCGGAGGAACCCTCGCGCGCCCACCAGTCGGTCATGAGGGAGCCGGTCCAGCCCCACTGGCCGCGCAGGATGGTGGTGTCGAGGTCGTAGTTGTAGTAGTTCCAGAAGCTGTTGATCTTGTTGTAGCTGCCCATGATGTTGTAGGGCTTGCCGACCTTCACGCAGATTTCGAACGCCCGCAGATAGATTTCGCGCAGGGCGCGTTCGGAGCAGCGCGAATCGTTGGCGTTGCGGTTGGTCTCCTGGTTGTTCAGCGCGAAGTGCTTCGGCACGGTGGACGCGCCTGCCTTCTGGATGCCGCGCGTCATGGACGCCGCCATGAGCCCGGTGAGGAGCGGGTCTTCGGAATAATACTCGAAGTTGCGTCCGCAGAGCGGGTTGCGGTGGATGTTCATGCCGGGGCCGAGGATGCAGTCGACGCCGTTCATTTCCATCTCCCTGCCGACCTGGTAATACATCGCTTCGATCAGGTCGTTGTTCCAGGTGCAGGCGAGCAGCGAGCCGATGGGCAGGAGCGAGGCGTTCGCGGAGAGGCGCAGGCCGGAGGGGCCGTCGCAGGTCGCGATGGGCGGGACGCCCTTGTCGCGGACGCTCTGGAGCGTGCCGCCGAAGACGGAGGCGTTGCCCGCGGGTCCGAGCGGGCTTCCCATGCCGCCGTCGCCGCGGAGGAGAGTCTCGATCTCAACGGGCGTGAGCTGGGCGACGAACTCGTCCAGCGTGTTCCTGCCGTTCTTCACGTCGATGAGTTTGATGCCCTTGTCGCCGGTTTCCGGGACGGCCTTCGGGAGGCGTTCTTTGATGCGGGCGGCGAGGTCGACTTTCGAGACCGGGACGCGTTCCTTGCCGGGGACGAGCTTGCCGTCCTGCTCGACGGCCTTCATGCGGTCGAATGCGACGCTTTCCGAAGCGATGGCGAGGGCGGGCTCGAGCTGCTCGACCACGAGGAGATCATTGATTTTGAAGCTGCCGCATTCCTTTGCGCTGCGGCTGCTGTTCCCGACGTAGACCGTGTACTTGCCGGGCTCAAGGACCCATGCCGCCTGGTGCCCGGTCGCGCCGCTGTCGTCGAACGAGGCGAAATCCTTCGCCGGGATGATGAACGTGAACGTCTGGGATTCGCCGGGAGCGAGCAGATTCGTCTTCGCGTATGCCACGAGGACTTTCGCGGGTTTGCCGAGCTTGCCCTGCGGCGCGCCGCAGTAGACCTGCACGACTTCACGGCCGGAGTATTTCGAACCGGTGTTCTTCACGGTGGCTTTGACGGACACGAATTCCGTCAGCGGGTCGCCGATTTTCAAGTTCGAAGTGGCAATGTCGAACGTGGTGTAGCTGAGGCCGAACCCGAAGGGATACAGGACCTTTTCCGGGGCGAATGTCTCGAAGTAGCGGTAGCCGACGTAAATGTCCTCGGTGTAGTTGTTGAACTCGCGACCGCCGAAACTCTGCGCGGACGGGTAGTCCTGATAGGTCTCCGCGATGGCGGACGCGAGCTTGCCGGACGGCGTTTCCTTTCCGGTCAGGACGTCCACGATGGCGTTTCCGGTCTCCATGCCGCCCTGCCAGACGTACATGAGCGCGTCGATCTTGTAGTCCTTCACCCACGCCATGTCGATGACGTTGCCGACGTTCAGCAGGACGACGGTCTTTTTGAACGCGCCGGTGACTTCCTTCAGCAGGAACTTCTCCGCGTCGGTCAGGTAGTAGCTGCCGGGTTCGAGCCTGCATTCGCGGTCCTCGCCCGCGGCGCGCCCGATCATGAGCACGGCGGTGTCGGCCCGTTTCGCAGCCGCCTGGATCTGTTCGGCGGTGATGGGCATTTCGGGGGCATAGAACGGCCAGTTGCCCCAGCCGCCCGCGCGGAGCGGATTCGCCTGCGCCCACGCCGTGTAGGTGTCGAGGAGTTCCTTGTCGGGCACGATCTTGTCGGTCTTCGCGAGGGCGTCGTTGAGCGTGACGCGGTACGGCGGCTTCACGTCGCCGCCGGAGCCGTAGCCGACCAGGAAGGTCTGGATCTGCGTGATGCCGAAGAACGCGACGGGCTGCGCGCCGTCCTGTCCGAGCGGGAGCGCCTGGTTGTCGTTTTTGAGCAGCACGATGCCTTCCGCGGCGGCGCGGCGGGCGTATTCCTGCACGGCGGGGTTCACGGCGGCAAGCGCCTGGATCGAGATTGCGGCGGCGACGGCGCACGAGGCTCCGGCGGCTGCCTTGCGGCTGAGGAACGGGATGTGGAATTTCATAGTGTTGTTTCTCCCGAATTTGAGAGGTGAATGGATTTGCGTTATAATAAATGGTTAATTGCAGTACGTTTCAGTCAATCGTTTTCTTCCGGCGCCACGGGCTGCAGTCTCCTTGCATTGACTTCCGAACCGAGGATAATATCCCCTTCATTCAATCCATCGAAAAGAGGGTTGAGGTCAGGATATCCGGGAAACACTGCGGTAATGGCAAATTCTTCCGTTCCATAGTCCGGATCGACGACAACAGGAGAGAATGCCGCCGAGAAGAATATCGTATCTCTTTTTTCGTATTCGAAAGGACCTACCGCCCTCAGACATCCGTTTATTTTTTTGACGGTGTAATCGGCATCGATATCGGCACGCCGGATTACTTCATACCCTACGATTTCCCCGCACCGGAACACCATGTAGATTTGCCGACGATTTCCGGGAATGATTTCCATAACAATGGATTTTTCTATTGCGCACTGTAAATCATACCAGTTTTCGATTTGATAAAAAGCGCTTCTGTTTTGCATTTTCGTCGAAGGAGAGTATCCTTCGAGCGGACCAATATAATCGGTTTTGAACTGACATGCCCTCCTGTACGCATGATCGATACATGCTTCGACGTCGGTACTCGGAAATTTTTCAGGATAGTTTTCCTTAAAGAAATTTTCAATATCATAAAGTTCAGAAATGTTTTGTGCTCTCATGATCTTGTTCCCGTCGAAAGTGAAATATTTTTTTGTTGATTCAGGTATTGTTTCTACAGGTTTCATAGAATCGAACCCGAACATGTTGATCTCCGAATTTGGATGCCAGCTCAATTTCCCTATTGACCGTTTGAGTGTGACAGCAAATAGTTTTGTCGGTTTTTTCTTGTCGGTAATGCCGATCTCAACAGGAGCGGTGAAAAACAAGTGAATCGTTTCATGGTCTTCGATTACCACTTTAAGCAATAATGATCTGCCGATTATTTCAAGAACAGCTTTGATAATATCCGTGGCATCGTTGCTGATCGATGCGGTCAATCCTTCCTTCGTAATTCTGGATACCAGAAACCCGCTCTCCTTCTGCTCGTCACCGTCAGCCAGAAATACGATCTTCGGCTTCCTTTGTCTATTGAAAAAATAGGCATCATGAACAAGAGTTCCTATTTCATCCGGCTCTTTTACCTCGGGGATGCCGAGTATGTCTTTGTAAACCTTTGCTACCCGCATATCTTTGAAATCATTCAGCGTTTTTTTCATAGAGTATTTTCCTTGGGGGGATGATTCATCCAAAAGCTGTTTTTTTGAGAAAACCTGTGCGGGCGGATTGGTAAAAAACTGTGAAGAAAAACATCCGGCGTGCCCTGCGGGAACAGGGATCGCGCCGGATGGATTGTTCGGGCTTACTTGAAGCTGGCGGCGGTCAGTTCGACCGAGCCCTTCTTCCCGGTGAGGTCGACGAGCTTGCCGTTGTAGCGTGCGGCGAGCGGGATGCCGGTGAGGTCGGAGATCACGGCCTTGCCGAGCGTGCCGTTGTCCCACTGGATGGCGACCGTGGCGTTGCCGCGCGCCTTCAGGCCGGAGACGTTGCCTTTCGGGAGCGCCTTCGGGAGGCAGGGCAGGATGTCGATGATGGTCTTGCCGTCGGCGGTGGTCTCCTGCGACTGGAGCAGGATCTCGATCATGCCGGCCGCGCCGCCGAAGTTGCCGTCGATCTGGAACGGCGGGTGCGCGTCGAAGAGGTTGTTGTAGGTCTTGCCGGGGCGGATCAGGTTGCCGACGAGGCGCCAGGCGCGGTCGCCGTCGAGGAGGCGCGCCCAGAGATTGATCTTCCAGCCCATGCTCCAGCCGGTGGCGTCGTCGCCGCGGGCGTTCAGGGAGACCTTCGCGGCGTTGAAGAGGTCGGTGTCGCTGGCGCGGATCACGTTGCCGGGGAACACGGTGAAGAGGTGGGAGACATGGCGGTGCTGGTTCCGCGGATTGTCGTCCGGGTGGTCGTCCTGCCACTCGCGGAGCTGGCCCCAGGTGCCGATGGTGAACGGCGGGAACCTCTTCATGGTCTCTTCCATCTTCGTGCGGAAGGCGGGGTCGTCATCGAGGAGCTTCGAGCTCTCGATGGTGGCGCGGAAGAGCGCGGTCAGGATGCCGGTGTCCATGGTGGGGGAGGCGCAGAGGCCGCCCTGTTCGGGGGAGTAGGACGGGATGGTGACGAGGGCGTTGTTGTGTTTGGGGTCGGGCTGGAGGAAGTCGAGGTAGAACTTCACGGACTCCTTCATGACCGGGTAGTGCTTGCGGAGGTCGTCGAGGTTGCGCGTGAACTCGTAGTGGTCCCAGAAGTGGAGGCAGAGCCAGGCGCCGCCCATGGGCCACATGCCGGTGGGCGAGAAGTCGATCGGGCCGCACTGACGCCAGAGGTCGGTGTTGTGGTGGGCGACCCAGCCGTTGTCGACGTTGTAGAGCTTCTTGGCGGCCTTCTTGCCGTTCGGGACCATCTCGTGGATCATGTCGAAGAGCGGCTCATGGCACTCGGAGAGGTTCGCGGTCTCGGCGGGCCAGTAGTTCATTTCGGCGTTGATGTTGATCGTGTACTTGCTCTGCCACGGCACGTTCACCTCTTCGCTCCAGATGCCCTGGAGGTTGGCGGGCTGGCTGCCGGGGCGGGAGCTGGCGATCAGCAGGTAGCGGCCGAACTGGAAATAGAGGGACGCCAGGTCGGGATCGAGCGGGACTCCGTTCTGCCTGCGGGCCTCGAGGCGGTCGTTGGTCGGGAGCTTGGACGGGGTGCCGCCGAGGTCGAAGTTCACGCGGTCGAAGAGCGTGCGGTAGTCGGCGATGTGTTTTTTCTTCAGGGCTTCGTAGTCGACTTTCGTGAACTTGGAGAAGACGTCGTCGATGCGCTTGGCGGGGTCGCCGGAAACGTCGTTGTAGGCCTTGAACGAGGATTCGATGTCGAGCAGGATGACCACGGAGTCGGCTTTTTCCACGCGGATGCCGCGGGGCTCGCCGACCAGGTTGCCGCCCTCGTTGAACACGCGGCCGGTTATCTGGAATTTCGTTGCGCCGGGGATGCCGTTGTAGTCGATGGTGCGGCCGGTAAGGGTCATGGTGTTGCCGCTGACCGCGACGGCCTGGAGATCCTGCGGCGTGCCGAGGAACGCGGCGACCGAGATGCTGGCGGGCTTGTCCGCGGAGAGGCGCATGGCGACGACGCGGTCCGGGTAGCTGGCGAAATACTCGCGGGTGTAGGTCACGCCGTTGCGGGTGAACTTGGTCTGTGCGACGGCTTCGCGGATGTTCAGGCTGTGAATGTAGCCGGTGATGTTGCCGTCGCCGGTGTCCTGCTCGAGCCCGAGCGCGCCCGCCACGGAGAATGCCATTTCGGCGCTCGGACGGGAGATGAAGCTGCTGTTCGCGATATTTCCGGCCTGGTCTGCCTTGCCGTCGAAGATGAGCTGGCGCATCTGCGCGAGCTTTTCCGGGGTGGCGTCGGGGTTCAGGTGGTCGTACGGGCCGCCCGCCCAGATCGTGTCCTCATTGAGGATGAGGTATTCGCGTTCGGGGCGGCCGGCGATCATGGCGCCCATGTGGCCGTTGCCGATCGGGATCATGTCGGTCCACTGGGTTGGCATGCGGCGGAACCAGACGGTGAGCGGTTCGGTGGGGGCCGCCGCGTCGCTGGAGATGTTTATGTCGCGGACGGGGTAGAGGGGCACGCCGCCGGTGATTGGCTTGGCGGCCTGGACGTCCCAGGAGTAGTCGGCTTTGGCGTCGGCGAATCCCGCGGCGGCGTCGGTGGCGGCGTTGAGCTTCGCGATCTCGTCGGCGGAGAGTGCGCGGTCCCACATGGCCACGTAGTCGATGCGTCCGTTGAACTTGCTGTTGCCGTTGCCGTCCGCGCCGATGGTCATCGGGCGCCATGTGGGTTCGCCGATCACGTTGTTGGCGCGGGACTGGGCGATGCGCTGTCCATCGGCGTACACTTCGAAACGGTGTTCCTTCTGGCTTGCCACGATGACGAGCTTCACGGGCTTGTCCTTCGGCAGGTTCGTGGTGTCGATCTGCGCCGCGCCCTGGACGCCGTTCACGCGGATGCCGCCCTGGCGCGCAGGCTGCTGGCCCCAGCCGCCGGGACCGCCTCCGAATCCTCCTCCTCCGAATCCGCCGCGTCCGCCGCCACCGGCTCCGATGGAGAAGCCGCACTGGCCGCCCTGCTGATGCAGCAGCGTGCCGGTCCAGGCGTCGCTTTCGGCGGTGATGGCGATCGTCATTTCATGCGGGGTCGAGAGCAGGCGACCGACGGGCGTGGAGAGGGGCAGGGAGGGTTCCGCCGCGGCGGACGAGAGCGCGGCGAAAGCCGCCAGCGCCGAACAGAGCAGGAATCGTTTCATGTTGATTCTCCTTGAAACTTGAGGTTTGTTTTTGGGTTTCAAGGGGAATATAGCACAAAGTCAAGCTGTTTTCAAGAAGCTTTCCGCCCTTTGATCGAGAATTGGTCCTTTTTTTCTAATAGAAGGACGTTAGTAACGTTAGGAGAACGACTTCTCCACTTCAGCCGTTTCGGGCTCCGATCCGGCACGGAAGATGAATCGTTCCGTCACTCCATCATTTCCGTGCCGCTGTCCCGCGTCATGGCGTTGATGCGTTTTGCGAATTCGGGCGTGGTGGCGAAACACGGAAAGTAATTCCCCTTCCACCAGATGGTCCGTATGGTGGGATAGACGTTGCCGTACCACGTGGCCCCCTGAAGCAGCATCACGCCGTAGACGTAGATGCGTCCGAACTGCTGCGGCTGCGCGACGAACCCGTCGTCCCACGAAGCGGCCCAGCCGAGTGTGCCGTTGGTCAGCTCCGTGATGGATGTAAGGGCGATGCGCCCGGGCGAGCCGGGCAGCACGATCGGGGAGTCCGCGGGTACCAGGATGCCGCCGCCGGAACTTTTCGCGGGGGGCAGGTCGTTTCCCGCGACCGCGGGGCCGGAGAAGAACCAGCCGGGCTTGGAGTCGAGCATCAGACGGTCGCGCATCTGCCACATCACGGCGTCGCGCGATTCCGGCGTGAGGTCGGAGAAGCTGACCGTTTTCGTGGTGGTGCTGCCGTCCGGCAGGCGTCCGGTCACGATGACGCGGGATCCGGACAGGCTGTCGATCGTGGCGTTTTCGAGCGTGACGCCGTTCAGCAGGCGTATTACGAAGTCGGCCGCCGGTGCGGCGGCCAGGACCGTGCAGGCGAATGCCAGCACGACGGACAACAAAACACGTTTCATGTTTCCCTCCTTTTTTTGAAGCCGGTACGAGCTTACGGCGCGGGATCGGGATGCGCCGCCAGGTCGCCGGGCGAATTGCTCCAGAGAAGCGCCAGGTTCGCGCCGCGCACCCAGCCTTCGTCGTTGTTTTCCATCCGCACGCGCACCCAATCCATGCGGTTCTCCTCGATGGAGACCTCCGTGCCGGGTTTCAAATACTGCTCCACGCGTCCGGATTCGGAGGACGGCAGGCTGTACAGCGGCGTGTTGCGGACGATGACGACGGCCTCCCGTGCGGGATCGTCGGCGGACGCCTTTGCGATGAGCGCGGCGGTGCAGATCACGGCGATCGCGATCCCGGTGTAGAACGGCCATTGCCACAGGTTCGAACGGCGGCGGAAGAACATTCCGAGCGCGATCAGTACGAGCATGAGGCCGAAGGCGCACGCGACGATCCATTCATCCACGCGCAGGAAATCGCGTGCCGCGAGCAGGAAGTCCGCAGGCGATTCCACGCGGTATTTCGGCGGCAGGAGAAGTTTCCGGCGCGTCAGCTCCAGATTGCCGGAGATGTCCGAGTTGCGCGGCTGAAGATGGCGGGCGCGTTCGTAGCAGACCAGGGCGCGCGGGTAGTCGCCGAGCTGGTAGAAGCAGTTGCCCATGTTGTAGAGCAGGGCGGGCGAGACATTGCGCGGGTCGATCTTCGAGGCGTAGTAGTCCAACGCCTGCCGGAACTGGCCGGCGTCGTAGGCGGTCTTCGCTTCGTCCTGCGTCTTCGGAAGCTGTGCGGCGGGCTCCGCCGGGGCGGCGCTGTCCTGAGACTGCGCGTCGGATCCCTCTTCGGCGGCGGACGCGGGCAGGGCGAGGAAGAGCGCGCCGAGGATGAACGCGACCGCACCGAATTTGCGGACCGCGGACGCGAGCTGCCTGCGGAATTTCTCGTTCAGTTCGCTTCGGAGCGACGGCATCCATGCGGTGTTCGCCAGGTCTTCGAGCTGGCGGCCGAGCTCCGGCGCGGATTCCTTCACGCGGGAAGCGGTCTCGCCGAGCGCAGTGCCGGGCGGCAGGTCCAGCATGTCGTTGAAGAACGCGGCCAGGTCGGCGCCGACTTTGTCCGGCAGGTCCTGGGGCGGCGTCTTTTCGATGGCGGAAGCGAGCTTGCCCCTGCGGGAGCGGGCATCGATGCGCCTGCGGGCGGACGGGTCGGATTCGAGAGCGCGTTTCCGCACGGCGGGCATGGTGATCCCGGCCGCGACGAGCAGTCCGGCGAGGAGCAGGATGAACGAGGTGCGGACGGCGTTTGCGGCCAGCGGCATCGTCACGGTCCCTCCGTCATTTTCGTCGTGGAGATAGAGGATGCTTTCCGGCGCGGGGGTCGCCCCGGACCGCGAGGTCAGGTCGGGATCGGCGTTCACGACTGCGGCGCCCGCCGGGATCGAAGCGATGCCGCCGGATGCCGACTTGTCTACCTTGATGGTCTGCTTGAAACTGAACGGGATGTATTTGCCCGAGGCGGGATCGAACGTGGAGCAGCTGAAGGAGACGGTCTGTTCGCCGGCCTCAAGCGGGATCAGAATGCAGCTTACGGAGATTCCGGACGGCGTTTCCGCAGTTTCGGGCGGATAGGCGCGGAAATGCTCCGGTTCGATCTTCGGCATGTTCAGCATTTCGGTCTGGTCCTCGCCCGTGAAATTGATCTTCAGGCTCAGGGGCTCCCCGATGCGGTACGGTCCGGGCGACAGGGAAGCCTCCGGTTCCCATTTGCCGATGAGGCCGATAAACGGCGCGTCCGCGGGTGCGGCGGGAAGCGGCTTGATCGTGATGGTCGGCGAAGCGCCGCGGATGACCTGGCGGGTGGAGGTGAACGCGGAGAAGAAATCCCGTTCGTCGAGCAGGACGGCGTTCGTGTCGGCGACGAGCTGAAGCTGGCCGGGTGCGAGGGCGCGGAATTTGGAGTCGAAGTCGTACACGGTGTACGGGATGTTTCCGAGGCGCTGGTTGTGGCTGGAGACGGATTCGAAGTTCGGCGCCTCCGGGTTGATCTTGCGGAAATCGTGGAACCGGATGGACATCTTGCTGTTGACGGGCTTGATCTCCGGGTAGTTTGCGAGGCGGAGCTCGTAGGGCGTCCGCACGAAAAGGGACAGCTGGAGCGGGATCTCCTCGCCGACCCAGAACGTCGGCGTCTTGTCCTCATCCGTGCCGGGGAATGTCATGCGGGCGTAGACCGGCTCGTTGGAACTTGCCTGTGCCGGGTCGATCTTCGGCATGGCGGAGACCCTGATCTTGAGCGGGGCGGTCTTCTCCGGCTGGCGCGAGTTGCCGTTCACGACGACCTCGATCGGAGGGATCGTGAATTCGCCTTCCTCGCGGGCCGTGAACGGGATGCGGAGAGTGTATTTCGAGGAGGTCACGCCGTTGATGACGGACATACTGGAGCCGCTGGAGATTCCGCTGTTCCACTCGAGCCCGGAAACGCGTGCGGGAGTTTGCCGGAGCTGGAGGCGGCTGACGTTCTCCGCGGAGATCTCGACATATCCGCGCATGCCGACGGTGATGTTCCGCGGCTGGATGGACACGTTCAGGTCGGCCGCAGCCGCGGCGAACGTGAAAAGAAAGAGAAGGAAAGCGGCGAATCGGGGGAGTGTCGTTCTGTTCAGCATGGTGTTACCAGTCCTTTTCCACACGGTTGTTCAGACGGCTGGAACGGCGCATCTGATTGGCATCCTTGAAGTCAAGCTCATCTTTCGACATCATATTGAGAATGGCCTCGGCCTGTTGTTTGTCTATGTCCCCCTGATCCTTCGGCATTTCCTGATTGTTCGCCTGCTGCGGCTGCTGTGTATCGCGGTCCTGCCGGTCCTGTTCTCCCTGACGGTCCTGTTCGTCCTGGTTTTCCTCGCCCTGTTCGCCGGACTGCTGATCGCGGTCGCCCTGCTCGTCGGACTGCTGGTCCTGATTCAGCGTATCAAGCGCATTCTGCAGGTGTTCTTCGGCTTTCTCTCCGTTGCCCTGCTCCTGTTCCTCGCGTGCCTTCTGAAGTTCCTCGCGTGCCTGCTGGGCGGCCTGTTTCTGCCTTTCCTGGTTCATTTCGGAAGCTTTTCGCTCGAGCTCGGAAACGGTTTCCTCCGCCTGCCGGGTCATGTCCTGCGCGGACTGCCGATCCTGCTGCCGGTCTTGTTGTCCTTCGGACTGCTGTTCCTGCTGATTCTGTCCGTCGGCCTGAGGTTCGCGCTGTTGTTCCTGCTGCTGGCCTTCGGACTGCTGTTCCTCGGACTGTTGCTGTTCCGGCTGATCCTGTTCGCCGGACTTCTGGTCCTGCTCTTGCTGCTGTTCGGATTGCTGATCCTGCTGATTTTCCTGCTGTTGCCGGTCGTGTGCCTGCTGAGTCTGCTGGCGTGCCTGTTCCATGAGTTTTTTCAGCTCCTCGATCTGTTTTTTCATTTCCTCGGCCTGTTTGCGGTCGGCGAGGAGGATCTGCTGGTTGCGGATGACGGACGCGTCGCCCGCGGAAGAACGCATGCTTTCGCGGTAAAGCTCCTCGGCGCGGTTCAGTTTGACCAGGGCCTCGTCGACGGCTTTTCCGGCGGAATCGAGGTCCTGCCCCTGGAGCTTTTCGGCGGCTCCGTCGAGGCTTGTGCGGGCGTCGAGGTGGGAGATCACGCCGATGTTCTGGTAGGACGAGGCGCGCACGAGCGGTTCCTTTTCGGAGGCGGCGATGGCGCGTTCATAGAGCGTGCGAGCCTTTTCGTCGTCGTGTTCGACCTGCTGGTGTTCCAGGGCGCTGTTGAAGAGCTCGGAGGCCGTCCTGACGGGTTCCGGCGCGGGTTCCTCCTGAGTCGTTTCGGCATCGTCGGCGGGCGCGGCGGCCTGCGTCTGCTGTCCTCGGGCGGGAGCGTTCTGCGCGCGGGATTCCGCGGGAATTGCGAAAAGCAGGAGCGCGGCGAGCGCAAGTACGGTCTGGAGGGAACGCGGGCGCGTTTCGGAGACGCAGAAGAAAAGCGCGAGCAGGATGATTGCGGCGGTGAGCGGATAGGCGGGGCGCTCGATGGGGCGGAACATGGAGACGGAGTCTTCGCTTTCCTTGCGTTCGAGCATTTTGATGCGCGTTTCGAGTTCGTCGATGCCGCTGTATGCGGCGGTGGAGCGGACGTAGATGCCGCCCGTCCGGCGCGCGAGTTCGGTCAATTGCGGTTCGTTGAGCGGGCTTTTGACGGGGTTTCCCTCGCGGTCCGTGAGGATGCGGAGCTTGCCTTCCTCGTCCTTCACGCGGATGACTGCCGGGTTCGAGGGATCGCCGACGCCGACCGCGAAGATCGGGATCTGGGCCTTGGCGAGGTCTCCGACGACGGATGCGCCGCGTCCGGTGAGTTCGTCGCCGTCCGTTACGAGGATGACGGCTTTATGTGTGCCCTGTGCGCCTTTGAACGCCTTCACGGCTTCCTCAAGTGCGAGCTGGACGTTTGTTCCGCCGATCGGGATCGTGTCGGTGTCGAGGTCGTCCACGAGCTGGATGAAGCTGGGACGGTCCACGGTCAGCGGGCAGATCAGGAACGATTCGCCCGCGAATGCGATCAGGCCGAAACGGTCGCCGGGATTCTTCTTCACGATTTCGCGCACGAGCCATTTCGCATGGTCCATGCGGCTCGGCTTCACGTCGTCGGACAGCATGCTCCGCGAGACGTCGAACAGCACGAGCAGGTCGCGCCCCGTGGTGGTATCCTGCATGACCTGTTTGCCCCAGGACGGACGTGCCGCGGCTACCGCCAGGAACAGCACGGCGAGCGAAAGCAGGATGATGCGGAAGACGCGTTTGGCCGGGGATGCGTTCGAGAAAAGCGCGGCGCGTTCGTCCGTGCCGAACATTTTGCGCATAAGATTGTTCCGGCGGACGCTCCCGGCGATGGCGAAGATCAGGATCAGAGGAATGATCCACAATAAATTCCATAAAATGCTGCCGCTGAGAAATGACATGGCGATATGCTTCTTTCGGGCGGGAATCCGCCGTTCCGTTGATGTTGTTTCAGAGGTTTTGACGCCCGGCCGTCCCGCCGTCGGCACTGCGGAGAGAATATCCGTTCCCGGCGGTCGGAGAGAAGCCCGGCATCCGAGCCTTTAGACACGTCATTTTGCGGTTTGTTCCATGGAAGCGTCTTCCGGCAGCGCAAATTTCCGGCACAGGTCTTTGAACTGGTCGCCGCGGTCTCTGTAGTCGCGGAACATGTCCATGCTGGCCGTGGCGGGGGACAGCAGTACGACGTCGCCCGGGACGGCGCACGAAACGGCCTTTCCGACAGCTTCGGGGAATGTCCCGCACATGGAGAAGGGCACCGCGTTTTTCTCAAGATAACCGGCGATCTTCTGCCCGCACGAACCGAAGACGACAGCGTGTTTGAGATGGCGCAGACTCGGTGCGAGTTCCTCGAAATCCATCGCCTTGTCGAGGCCGCCGAGCAGGATGACGACGTTTCGGTCCCCGCCGACCGCGGCGAGCGCGGCGTTCACGGCGTGCGGATTGGTCGCCTTCGAATCGTTGATGTATTGCACGCCGTTTGCGGTCAGGAACCGTTCCAGCCTGTGCGGGCCGGACTCGAATTTCGCGAGGGCGCCCGTTACGGCGGGACTGAACACGGCGTCCTCACCTTGGACCGAAGCCAGAAGCGCAAGCGATGCGAGCGCATTTTCCAGATTATGGACGCCTTTCAGCGCGAGAGAGTCGACGGGGACGATGGCGCGTCCGCGGAAAGTCAGCTCGCCGTTCCGCGCCGTGAAATCGGCGGGCAGGCCGGCCGAGAACGTGTAGAGTTTCTGCCCGGACCCGGCTGGATGGAATCTCTCTCGGATGAGCGCGTTCAGCACGCAGGCTGCGGAAGGGTCGCCGAGCAGTTTGAATTTCGCGGCGGCGTATGCCTCCATGCTGCCGTGCCGGTCGATGTGGTCGGACGCGATGTTCAGGACCGCGGCGGCGACGGGATGCGGCACCGGCATGAGTTCGAGCTGGAACGAGCTGATTTCGACGACCGGCAGGTCGAGCTTCCCGTCGAGGCAGTCGATCGCGGCGTCGCTCATGGCATATCCGTTGTTTCCGCATGCGCACGCACGGATTCCGGCGGCGCGGAAGAGTTCGGCGGTCAGTTCGGTCGTGGTCGTCTTGCCGTTGGTCCCGGTGATGCCGACGAACGGTTTGCCGCAGGAGCCGAGCGCGAACTCGAGTTCGCCCATGAGGCAGGCGGAGGAGGCGGCGAGTTTCGCCCGCACGGGGTTTCCGGCGCGGAATCCGGGGCTGAGTACGACGCGTTCGAACGCGGGAAGCTCATCCTGTACCCGGAACCCGAAGTAAACGGCATCGGGCGGTTTCGGGAGAGAGTCGGCAAACGCATGCAGGGAATCGTTGTCCTGTTCATCAAGCAGGGCGAAGGGAATGCCGAGCCTGGCGGCGAGCCTGGCGGCTGCCCTGCCACTGACTCCGCATCCGGCGATGAGGGTCGTCGTGCCTGCAGTATCGGTCATAGGTCATTTTCCTTCCGGTTGTTTTTTTCCATGAATTCTTTCAAGAGGGCGGGATCCCGCTTGTACCACGTGTGCAGGTCCAGCTCCTGATTGTCGAAGATGGTTTGCAGGTCGTCCGGCTCGAGACGGCGGTATTCCATGAGGTGTTCGAGGCGTTCCTGCACGGCGTCGGCTGCCCCGCGGCTGCCAAGCCGCCCGTAGACGTCCGCGAGCATGAGGAGCGGCAGGACGGAACGCGGCCGCAGGGATATGGCGCGTTTGAGGAAGGGCACGGCATCTGCGGGGTGTCCTCCGATCACGCATGCCCGGGCGAAATAGTCGTGAACGTAACCGAAATCGGGCGTGCTGCCGGCCTGAAACATGGCGTGGTAGCGCTGTGCATGCGCCGTGTCGTACAGGGAAGCGTGGTAAAGCGCACGGGATTTGAGAGGCAGGCTTGAGCACGGCATGGACGCCGCCATGAGGTAGAGGCGGGAGGCGGTTTCGTGGTCGCCGTCTTCGGCGAGTCCGTCCGCATACCGGGCGAGCGATTCCGCCGCCAGATTGCTGAAAGCGGAAAAGAGTCCCGTTCCGAGCAGGACGAGCCCGACGGCAAGGAAGGCGGGGCGGATCCAGTGCCCCAGCCGGTGTTCGGGCGGACGGGGACGTTCCATCTTCTTCAGGAATTCCAGGCGGAACCTCCGCAAGAACGCCGGAGGCCGCCAGAAGGGCGCCGGTGTGCCTTCGCGTTCGTGCAGGAGGAAACCGAGAAAGAACATGGCGAGGAGATTGGTCGGCCAGCGGAAAAGCACGAGGTCGAACTGTCCATGGACGAACAGCCCGGCAAGGCAGAAGAGCGAGAGTTTGGTCTCCGTGTCCAGTTTGCCGAACCGCTTCAGGGCGGACAGCATGGGGTCCAGCATCAGGTAGAGCCAGCAGAGCAGCCCGAGGATGCCGAAGGATGCGGCGATGTAGAGCGGATGGTTGTGCGGATGGTCGATGCGGACGGACGAGTGCCGCATGGAGAAGAAATCCGGGTGGCGGAAGCGCAGATATTCCTGTTCGAACGACGGCGCGCCGAAGCCGAGTTTCGGGCGCTCCGCGATCATGTTCACGGTCGTTTGCGCCAGAAAGACGCGTTCGTCCCGGGACAGCTCTTCCAGAAGCCGGTCATGCGAGGCGAAGAATACGAACCACAGAGAGCCGGCGATCGTCAGCGCCAACGCCGAAAACAGCAGAAAACGGCGTCCGCGGCGTCCGATCGCCAGAAGGAGCCAGAGCGCCCCTGCCGCGGCCGCACCCAGAAGCGCACCTCGCGATTCCGTCAGGGCGATCTGCCAGGTCGTGACGCCCGCGACGAACACGGTGCATGCGGTCCGGCACACCGGAATCCGGATCCATCGCCGGACGGTCAGGATGGCGAACGGCGCGGAGACGGCGAGGAATGCGGCGTTCCAGTTGATGTTCTGCGGCAGACCGAAGAGATACCAGTGCAGACCGTAGTATTCGATGAAGCCGACGGCCGCGTCGACCACCCAGAAAACCGTCAGGTACCATGGCAGAAGCCGCTTGAGCTCGCGAGCGAACACGCATGCGCAGAAAGGGACAGCGGCGGAGAGGAAGAGCTCCCCCGTTTCTGCCGCGTTGTACTGCCCCGCATGGCGGATCCCGTGCCAGATGCCGATGCCCAGCAGCGTGCCGGCGGCGATGAGCAGGCCGCGCGGGAGATGGTCGTATGCCGTCAGGACCCTTTGCGGGAAAAGCAGGGCCGTGCCTGCCGTCACGAGGACGATCGTGCCGGTGTCGAAGAACCGGACCGTCCATGTCGGCACGCAGAGGAGCATTCCCGGATAGACCAGCAGGGCGGCCAGGAAAATGAAAGCGGCGGCGGCAGCGGCGCCCCGTGAAGTTGACTCCTCGTTCGGCATGGCGGACAATCTCCGGTTTCACTGAAAAATGCAATCTAATACTGTACATGCTGATTCGTTTTTTTCAAGGTTTTCGCGGCGGCGGCGTTTGTTTTTTCGCGTCTTTGCGCCGGTGCATGCGCCTCTTTCCCGAAAAAAAAGCGAAAGCGGGCACAAAAAAGACTTTTCCACTTGCGAAACGCGCGTTGACGCGTTACATTATGTTACAGCGGGCATCAGAGCTCCGCCAGGAAGGGAACTTATGAAAGACGACAACAAAGACAATCAGGATATGGATTTCAAAGAGGCGAGGAACCAGCTTTCCTTCACGCCGATCAATATAACGGTCTCAGGAGAAAAAAAGGACGGTTCGTCCGGGAACGATTCCCAGGAGGACTGCATCGTCGAGGCTCCGGCACTCATCCTCGGCGGCATCGTGGTGTTTCCGCACGCACTGACTCCGCTCGTCCTGAACGACCCCGGCATGATCGCGCTGATGGACGCCGCATCGTCGGGCGACCGCATGATCGCGCTCTTCCCTGAGGTGCCGGACGACGATTCCATGCGCGGCCTGATCAAGGGGCATGCCTTCGACCTGAATGCGAGTTCGTTTCTCCTCAACAAGCGCAGGATCGCCTCCATCGGCGCGCTCGCCCGGATCGTTAAGACGCTGAAGTTCCCGGACGGCACCGTCCGCGTGCTCGTTCGCGGAATTTCGCGCTGCCGTTTCCTGTCCATCGTCCCCGGGAAACCGTACCTGGTCATGAAGGTGCACCGGTTCCCGGACGCCCCGGACCCCTCCCTGGAGACGGCGGCGATGGTGCGCAATGCGACCAAGCAGTTCCAGGAGGTCATTTCGTTCGCGCCGAATTTCCCGGAGGAGCTGAAGATCGCCGTCCTCAACATGACGGACAATTCGCGCATTACGGACGTCATTGCGGATACGCTCAACATCTCCTTTGCCGAGAAGGTCGTCCTGCTCACTACGCTGAAACTTCAGGACCGCCTGCATTTCCTGACGATCCTCCTCAACCGCGAGCTGGAGGTCCTGCGCCTCGGATCCGAAATCCAGAGCCAGGTCCACGATGCCATGTCGAAGCAGCAGCGCGAGTTCTTTCTGCGGGAACAGCTCAAGCAGATCCGCGAGGAGCTCGGCGAGGACAACCGCAATCCCGACGTCGTCGCGATCACCGAGCGCGTCGAAAAGGCCCATCTCCCCGAAGCGCCCCACAAAGTCGTAATGAAGGAGATCGAACGCCTCAACATGGTGCCGCCTTCCTCGCCGGAATACAACATTTCCTACACTTACATCGACTGGCTGCTCAGCCTCCCGTGGACGGAGGCCTCGGAGGACCGCGCGGACGTGCAGATCGCCGCGTCCGTCCTCGATGCCGACCACTACGGGCTGAAGGACGTGAAGGAGCGCATCCTGGAATTCCTCGCCGTCCACCAGCTCAAGAAAAACCATAAGTCCCCGATCATCTGCTTCATCGGGCCGCCCGGCGTCGGCAAGACCTCTCTCGGACGGTCCATCGCCGTCTCCCTCAACCGCAAGTTCGTCCGCATGTCGCTCGGCGGCATTCGCGACGAGGCCGAGATCCGCGGACACCGCCGCACTTACATCGGCGCGCTCCCCGGACGCATCATCCAGGGCATGAAGCGTGCCGGAACGGTCAACCCGGTATTCATGCTGGATGAACTCGACAAGCTCGGAAGCGACTACAAGGGCGATCCGGCGTCCGCCCTGCTCGAAGTGCTGGACCCGGAGCAGAACAAGGCGTTCAACGACCATTATCTCGAGGTCGACTACGACCTCAGCAAGGTGATGTTCATCGCGACCGCGAACATGCTGGAGACCATCCCGCGTCCGCTGCTCGACCGCATGGAGATCATCCGTCTGCCCGGCTACACCGCGCTTGAAAAGGAGCAGATCGCGAAGCGTTACCTGATCCCGCGCCAAATGGTGGAAAACGGCCTCAACAACTCGTATGTCCGGTTCAAGCACAGCGCCGCGTTCGAGATCATCGAGCATTACACCATGGAGGCCGGAGTCCGCAGCCTGGAACGCACCATCGCGTCCGTCTGCCGCAAGCTCGTCCGCAGGTTTGTGGAACAGGACGGCGGTCGTCCGCCGGAGAAGCCGGTCGTCGTGGACGATGCGCTCGTCCGCGAGCTCCTCGGCCCCCGCAAATTTACCAGCGACGAGAGCGAAAACCTCCCGCGCATCGGCATCGTGACGGGCATGGCGTGGACCAGCTGCGGCGGCACGACGCTGGAGGTCGAGGCAGCAAAAATGCCGGGACGCGGCGAACTGAAGCTCACCGGTTCACTCGGCGACGTCATGAAGGAAAGCGCGCTCGCGGCGTTCAGCTATGTCCGCGGGCATGCTAAGGCGCTCGGGATCAATCAGAAGATATTCAAGGAAAACGACTTCCATATCCATGTGCCGGATGGTGCCACCCCGAAGGACGGCCCTTCCGCCGGCATTACCCTCGCCACGGCCATCGTGTCGCTCCTTACCGACCGGCCTGTGCGTCCGCGCCTTTCCATGACCGGCGAGATCACGCTCAGCGGGAAGGTCACCCCCATCGGCGGCGTCCGCGAAAAGGTAATTGCAGCGCTCCGGGCCGGGATTCGCGACGTCATCATGCCCGCCGACAACGAGAAGGACCTGGCGGATGTCCCGCAGGAGGTCCGCAGCAAGATAACGTTCCACTTCGTCCGTTCCATCGATGAGGTGCTGAAGATCGCGATGCCGAAGAACGTCAGGCCGTATGTCCCGAAGCGCGGCGAAAAGACCAGGGACGAATTCTACATCTACGACGACTATCTCTTCCAGCAGGTCGAACCCGGGGCGAAGCCGGACGAAAAGAAGGACGCCCCTGCTTCCGATGCGAAGCCTGCCGCGGCGAAACCGGAGGAAAAGACTTCCGAACCGGCGAAGCCTGCCGAGGAAAAGCCGGCCGCCGCTGCTGTTCCTTCGGAACCGGCAAAACCGGTCGAAGAGAAGCCCGTGGAGTCTGAAAAGACGCCCGAGCCGGAGAAGACACCCGAGCCGGAGAAGCGAAAACCGGAATCGGCTGCCGTTTCGGAGACGAACCCGGAGGACAAAAAAACGGCCCCGCCGGAAGAGAAGAAGCCGGAGCCGGCTCCCGCCGCGGACCCGAGGCCGGAACATCATTCCGCGCCGCAGTTCGAATTCAAAAAACCGACGCTGGTCGTGAATTATCCGAAGTTCAACACTTCGTTTACGGTCGGTCAGTTCACGCTCAAGGCGCCGGAGCCGCATCCCGTGCCGGAACCGCAGGCTCCGCCTCCGGTCAAGTCGTTCAAGGTCTCCGAAAAGCTCCACCTCGACGTGAAGATCGCGACCAGAAAGGAGTCGGACGATCCGGTGATCTCTCTCGAGTTCCCCGTGAAGGCGGAAAAGCCCCTTGCTCCGGCGAAGATGAAGGCCGCGCCGAAGAAAACGAAGGCCGCACCGAAGAAAACGAAGGCCGCACCGAAGAAAACGAAGGCCGCGCCGAAGAGATTTACCTCCGCGAAACCGCTGAAACTGCGGGTCAAAGTCTCGCCGGCCGCGCAGGAGGATGCTTCCTCCGTGCAACCCGGGACCGCACCGAAGAGGAAAACGCCGCGCAAAAACGGCGCTTCCCCAGCCAATAAAGGAAAATGACCATGATGCACATTTCCCCCCGTTTGATCGTTTGCACCCTGCTGTGTGCCGCCGCGGCATCGTTCGCATCCGCCGCGGACAAACCCGTGTCCGCACCTCAGACGGATTTGCCGCCCGAGGTCCTTCAGGCGCTCTTCCCTGAGCAGGATCCCGCGAAGATCTCCGCCGAGATGTTCCTCCGCATGGCGAGGCGCGCTCCCGCCGGGGAGTCCTGGGCGAAGATGGAAGGCACCGCCACGCACCGCCGCAGCGGATCCAGCACCGTGAAGGACACGATCCGCGTCGGCATCCGTTTTACCCCGAAACGTGTGATCGCCCAGCTCGTGTTCGCCGGGAACGAGTATTACGAGCTGGGGCAGACGTTCGACACGCCGCCCGTCTTCACGCAGGAGACCGATGTCCCGGACAAGGACAAGACGCGCCTCTCCCTGTACGGCATCATGCCGTCCGATCTCACGCTCGGATTCCTCTACCGCGACCTGGTGCGCGAGGAGAAGCCCGAGAGCGTGAAGACGATCTCCTGCCGCGTCTTCGTGCTGAAGGGATCCGAAAACGACTACGTCCGGGTATGGCTGAGCGAGGAGTATTTCTTCCCGCTGAAGGCGCACTGGTTCCGCACGCTCCCGGACGAGAAGACGAAGCCGTACCGCGAACTCGAGCTCGGCGGCGTCAAGAAGGAAAACGATTTCTACGTCGTGCAGGAGCTCTTCCTGTTCGGCCAGGACTGGCGCACCCGCGTCGAGTTCGACAAGCGCGACGCCGGACGCGTGGAGGAGGCAAAGGCTCCCGTCGACCTCTTCCTTTCGAAGGACGATGAGGCACCCGCTCCCGCGGCGGACGCTGCCGGGGACAAGGAGGCATCGGATAAGGAGTCCGGGAAATGAACTTCCGCACGGTCAGGGTCATACGGCGCGGATTGCGGCGCGGCGAATCCGGTCAGGCTTTCGCCGAGCTCGCGGTCTCGCTTGTCGCGATTCTGGCCGCATTCGTCGGGTTTCTGCTGGTCGCGGCGCTCGGTTCGGACCGGGTTTCCACGATCATCCGCGCCCGCGCGAGCGCCGACCTGAGGAGCTCGAGCGGCATTTCCTCCCAGGGCGGGGAAAGCATCCGCTACTGGGATTACGGCACGGACGAGATCCCGTTCACGACGGATGACTATGCCGTGCTCGGCTCGGCGGGGGACGGCGCGCTCTTCATGCGCCAGCTCACCGACAATACCGGCCGCGTGATGCTTTCGAATCCGCCGTCCTCCTCGGAGCTCGGGAGCGAATTTTCCTCCCTGCAGGATGCCAACCTCTTCGTGAACGCCGCGAGCCTGGCTTCCGGCGACGCCGGGACCTCGAACACCTTGCACGATCACAATATCGGCTCGCTCGAATCCGTCATCCGGTCGCTCTTCGGCATCGACAGCATCCATGTCGAGGAGACCGTCTATATGCCCGCCCACAAGACCCTTTCCGAAGAAAGAGGTGATTGAATTGACCGACCCCCGTACCAAGGTCATGACGCTGGATCAGGCCGTCGAGGCCCGGAACAAGCTCGCCGCCGCAGGCCGCAGGCTCGCCGTCACCAACGGCTGTTTCGACCTGCTCCACCGCGGCCATGCAGAATACCTCATGCAGGCGCGTTCCCTCGCCGACCGCCTGTTCGTGCTCATCAACAGCGACGAATCCGTCCGCGCACTGAAGGGACCGACGCGCCCCGTCAACCTGGAGTCCGACCGCGCGTTCCTGCTCGCCTGCCTCGAATTCGTGGACGGCGTGGTCGTGTTCCGTTCGTCCCGGTGTGACCGCGAGCTCGCCGCGCTGAAGCCGGACGTCTACGCGAAGGGCGGCGACTACACGGTCGAATCCCTCGACCCGTCCGAACGCGCCGCGCTGCTCGGAGCCGGTTCGGAAATCCGTTTCATCCCGTTCGTCCCCGGATATTCCACCACAGGAACCCTGAAAAAAGCCGCAGAAAAAGGAGCCTGATCCCCCCGATGTCCGTTACCCTCACCCCCCTGATCGACGCGCAGGCGATCGAACGCCGCGTCGCCGAGATCGCCGACGAAATCTCCCGAACCTATGCCGGACTTGAGATCACCGCCATCATCGTGATGAACGGCGGGTTCTTCTTCGCCGCCGATCTGCTGCGGCACGTCAATCTGCCTGTGCGCGTGGATTCGCTCCCGGCCGGCTCCTATCAGCACCATGCTTCCACCGGACAGCTTACGATGCGCGGCAGCCTGAAACTCGATGTGAGGGGCCGCCACATCCTTTTGATCGACGATATCCTCGATACCGGGTTTACGCTCGCCGAACTTCAGAAAAAGTTTCTGGCGGACGGCGCGGCGTCCTGCCGCACCTGCGTTCTGATCGACAAGGACATCCCGCCCGAACGGAAGAAGGCGAAGGCAGACTGGTTCGGGTTCCGCGCCCCGGCGCAATACCTTGTGGGCTACGGCATGGACTCCGACGAGCACTTCCGCAACCTCCCCGACATCTGCATCCTGAGCGAAACGTAACCCCATTATTTTTGCCGGAATTAAAATGTAAATTTTTTGCATTTCGCGTCTCGCGGTAAAGAAAACTGTCGAGCATAAGCGAGCTTACCGAGGCGGCGTAGCCGCCCCCAGCGAAGCGTGGACGCAACCGCGTCCTTATTTATTCTCCCGCGGGTTCAACACCCCGCTGCTTGCGGCGAGTCCGCATAGAGAACGTTTTTGCGTCCGGCTCGTTTCCGAGCCGTGTACGGTCGGGCGTAATACCGTGAGGCTTGCCTCGCGGATAGCCTGACCGGAAGCAAAAACTTTATTTAACTCAATTCTCATCTGTGCTTTTAGTAACAAATGATTTAAATCTCTCACCAACTGTATCAAATAAATCTTGCCTCTTTAGTTCAGATTCGATAAAGGGATATCGTTTTTCCAAAAACAAACGATTAATATTTCCACTTGCATAATCCAATACTATTGCAAGTCTATTATTTACCATTTCTTCATCATTTAGATGCAATATTTCTATTGTCGATAATGCTTTGCTTTTTTCTGCTGGAGTCATTGTCACGCTTGGCTTAACTAAACAAGATGGGAAATCAATCGTTAAATCGCCATTTTTTATTACAAAAGGGTCTAAGACTATTTTGTTGCCTTTATAACTGTTTATTCGTTGAGTTGTCAACCTGTAATTGTTCCATTCATAAGCCAATTCCATATGTTCGGATTTGGGATAAAAATGGTCGACAGATGGGGTAGTGGATGAATTGGAGAACCATTCTCCTGTATAGGCACAAATCCCATTATAGGCTGTATATAACTGATTGCTACAGCGAGACCAATAAGCATGACGACTCCAATCCTTGCTTTTGGGAGAATGATTGTATTTCAAAAAAATATTACCTGGCTTTCTTACATTTACGTCAAAATCATCAGGTTCAGGTTTAAGATCAACATGAATCATATTGTAACTCCATGTTGTTCTGCAAAATAAAGCCAACGATGCCAGAAAGAATCATTTTGCGATAGGCAATCCAATAATTCCTTGTGAACAGCTAATATTTCTGAACTATCCGGGTCATCTTCTAATTGTAAATCTTTGGCTTTAGCAATAGCTTTTTCGGCTTCAATAGATCTTGCTTGTCCTAAACTAAATATTGGAGAGGTTAACCATGAGTTGATTTGCCCATACTTAATGAAGCTCTCTTCCGTTAATATTGCATCAGAGTGGTCTTTGGATAATTTGATTTGAAATATCTTATCAGTTTCTTGACAAAAAACAGATTCCGCAGAGGCCATTATCAAAGGAGAATGAGTTGCGATAATAAATTGAACCTCTAATTCGGACGCTAAATACTTTTGTATTTCAATCAAAGCCGGTAGAATTGTTCTTTGCCACTTTGGATGCAAATGAGCTTCTAACTCATCAATCATTACGACAATTCGAGAGTCTGGCTTGATTTCTCGGAATTTGCAGCTTTCTTTGTGTTCATTCCAAGCCCATACAATTAGATAAGCAAGAGTCACTATTCTTGAAACACCCGCAGATGAATTAGTGACAGGTATTGTACCATATGGGAAATGAATAGTAGGAATCTCTCGGCTATCGAATGGAATTCGATCAGGTTCTCCAGGTACCAAAACGCCTATGTCTGGCGGAGACATTTCTTTTAAAACTTGAGTAAAAACTTCGAAGGGATACTTTTGTGGCGAGTTTTGCCATTTTACCCAATCGCGAATTAATCCTTCTATTACATTCTCATATCCATCCCATACTTGTTTCTTTGAAAAGACATTTGTTTGGCTTGAATTATATTTCGCCGGGTCCCAAACAGCATAAGAACCATCAACCAAAGCATAAACAATTAACCCTGGTATAGTATCGTTGTTAGTATCTCGTTTCCAAGTAATATTCTTATTGTCATAAAGGATAGACTGACTTTTACTTTTTTTATTCTTTCCGGCTATGTCAAAAGATATTGTAGATTTTTTACTTCCCTCTGGATATTTTGGACGAGCAATATCACCAGTCCATGTATTAGTCAAGGCCCACCAAGCACAATTCATCAGAAATGTTTTTCCTAATCCATTATCACCAGTTATTATATTGAGACGCTGAGATAATTGCATGTCCAGATAATCTGCCGGTCCCACATTCTGCAGTTTCAATCTCGCAAGAGTTCCTGCATGTTCTGGTTGTGCATCTGGCGGATTGCTTATGGTGTTAGATAGTTGATTCCAAGTTGCCTTATCTTTCTGGAAAACGGGAACTTGAGGAAAATAATGTTTTGATTCAAAGAAACATTTTTTCTCATCTTCAGAAAGATAGTACTCTTTGACAAACCTTGCGACAATATCATCTAAAGTAGCCGTGTCTGACCATTTTTCATCTTTCATTATCCAAACAGCAATTGCTGCAAGAGGGACTTTTTGTATGCCTATTGAACAAATTTTATGAAGATAATCTGTTGTCCATCCCCACCTCTTTCCTTTTTTTGTGTGCAAGAAAGAGGAGGCAAATGTTTGTGTGTTAATAGCTTGTAATCCGCTGGATGGATATTTTGCTGTAACCCACTGTTTGTTTTTTATTGTAGTGTAGGGTTGAAAAAAATAAGATGAGTCAGGATTCAATTTATGATGTTCATTCATAAATTCCTTCGTGAATTTATCCATTGGATATTCTATGCAATCCCCAACGGGGAGGCGTTTTTTCTTGCAGGTTAAAAATGTTATTCCCACGAAGGAATGCAATTTGCTAATTTGTTGGATAGCACTTAAAATGTAGTCAGCTGAAATGTACATCATTGTTCATACCTAAGTTTTGTTAAGATATAATCGCAAAACTTGCGATTGATATCAATGCCTATTGCAGAACGATTATTTTTCAAAGCCACATTAATTGTTGTTCCGCTTCCGACAAATGGATCTAAAACGGTTCCATTTGCAGGGCAACCAATATTGATGCAACGTTCTACTAACTCATCCGGGTAAGGGGCTGTTTCAATTTCCGCTCCAGATGGACGAGGAACTATAGTCCATACGTCTTCATCGACCTTTTTGTCAATTAACGGTTTCTTGTCAAAATAATACTTTCTGTCTTTTGCGAACATAAAAATGTATTCATAACTTCTTGCTGGACGGTCTTTTACGGGCTCTGGGAGCGCCTTGTCTCGATGCCAAATAATAGGTGCTCGCAATACCCAGCCTCTTGCTGTCATTTCAATTGCGACTCTCCATGGAATACCAATGATGGATTTTCGTTCTATATTTATTCCCAATCCACCACTTTTATCAACTGGACGCAACCCGAATCTTCGCTTATGGCTTTTAGAATCCACTCCATGCGATGCACCTTTGCCTGAATAATAGGTGTCTCCCAAATTCAAAAACAATACACCATCTTTACGAAGCACTCGAAATGCTTCATCCATGACCTCACATAGTGAGGAAACATATTCGTTTACAGTATTTTCTAAACCAATTTGTCCCTCGACGCCGTAGTCCCGTAAACTATAATACGGCGGAGACGTGATGATACAATTAACACTTTCCCTTTCAATACTTCTTAACGCAACTGCTGCATCCCCACAAAACAAAGACCAGTGTAAATTATTTACGGTCCCGGACCATGTCAAAATACCTCCCTCATCTTTTGGGGTTATTGTTTGCATTTCAGAAAAGCAGGGATTATTTGCCATAGTATTCTCTTCATTCAGCTGTTGAAACATTTTTAAATATATCGCGTTAATTCAATTTTTCAAATAAAAAAAGACTGGCATGACAGTTTTTTTTAAGAAAAGAGTACTGTCCCTTTAGGCCTGGATTGTTTTGCTTGATGAGATAGGTGCTAATGTTTTATGGATACTATAGCAGGCTTTGAACCGTTGTCAAGCCTAATTCCGAAAAACATATCATTTTATGTGTGTCTGTCCGACAAAAAAATAGGGATGTGAAGGCGGATGTTGTGCAGATGAATCGGGGGATTTCCCTCCGGGGGTCGCTTCGCTCCTCGGTGAACTCGCTTGCGCGAGTTCGATCCATTTGTAAACGCGAGGCGCGAACGGCAGAATAAAGGTTGGGGGATTGAGCGTGTTTTTGTGCTTTGAAAAAGAAAAAGGCGGGCGCCTGTCCAACCAAGAAACAGACGTCCGCCGAGGTTGTGCGTTTTTTTGACGCGGGCTCGAAAGCCTTGTGCAGGGGGGATTTCCCTTCGGGGGTCGCTTCGCTCCTCGGAAGGCGAGCTGACGCTCGCACATCTTCATTTTGCCGCGGGACGCGAACGGCAGGGGGAGCAGATATAAAGGGGGGAGGGTAGGAAGGTCGTGTGTTAATTCCCTAAAACGGGCACAAAAAAAGCGGGCGCCTGTCCAACCAAGAAACAGACGTCCGCCGAGGTTGTGCGTTTTTTTGACGCGGGCTTGAAAGCCTTGTGCGAGGGGATTTCCCTCCGGGGGTCGCTTCGCTCCTCGGTGAACTCGCTTGCGCGAGTTCGATCCATTTGTAAACGCGAGGCGCGAACAGCAGAGTTTTTGGAATGTTTTGAGGATAGGTAATCACTTGTTGTAGTTCAAAAAATGCGCACGAAAAGAGCGGGTCCCTGTCCAACCAAGAAACAGGGATCCGCTCGTTAGTTTGCGTTTTTATGGAACGCGGGGCGATGCAATCAGATTACATCATGCCGCCCATGCCGCCCATGCCGCCCATGCCGCCGTCACCGGGGACCGCGGGTTTTTCCTTTTCGGGGATCTCGGTGATGAGGCATTCGGTGGTGAGGAGCAGTCCGGAGATGGACGCGGCGTTCTGGAGAGCGCTGCGGGTGACCTTCTTCGGGTCGATGATGCCGGCCTTGAGGAGGTCGACGTATTCGCCGGTGGCGATGTCGTAGCCTTCGGCGCCCTTGCCGGCGAGGACCTTGTTGACCATCACGCTGCCCTCGAAGCCGCCGTTGGAGGCGAGGGTGCGGAGCGGTTCTTCGACCGCGCGGCGGACGATGTCGGCGCCGACGGCCTCATCGCCGGAGAGCTTGAGGGAATCGAGGGCCTTGACGGCGCGGAGCAGGGCGACGCCGCCGCCGGGGACGATGCCTTCTTCCACGGCCGCGCGGGTGGCGTGGAGTGCGTCTTCGACGCGTGCCTTCTTTTCCTTCATCTCGGTCTCGGTGGCCGCGCCGACGTTGATGACGGCGACGCCGCCGGAGAGCTTGGCGAGGCGTTCCTGGAGTTTTTCACGGTCGTAATCGCTGGTGGTCTCTTCGATCTGCTTGCGGATCTGGTTGACGCGGGCGAGGATGTCGGACTGCTTGCCGGCGCCTTCGACGATGGTGGTGTTTTCCTTTTCGATGGTAATGCGCTTGGCCTTGCCGAGCTTGTCGAGGCCGACGGTGTCGAGCTTGATGCCGAGGTCTTCGGAGATCAGGGTGCCTCCGGTGAGGATGGCGATGTCTTCGAGCATGGCTTTGCGGCGGTCGCCGAAGCCGGGGGCCTTGACGGCGCAGACGTTCAGGGTGCCGCGCATCTTGTTGATGACGAGCGTGGCGAGAGCTTCACCCTCGACATCCTCGGCGATGATGAGCAGGGGCTTGCCGGTCTTGGCGACGGCCTGGAGCACGGGGAGCATGTCGTTGAGGTTGGAGATCTTCTTTTCGTTGATGAGGATGTAGGCATCCTCGAGGGAGCAGGTCATCTCTTCGGCGTTGTTCACGAAATAGGGGGAGAGGTAGCCCTTGTCGAACTGCATGCCTTCGACGACGTCGAGCGTGGTCTCGATGGTCTTGGCCTCTTCGACGGTGATGGTGCCGTCCTTGCCGACCTTGTCCATGGCGTTGGCGATGATCCTGCCGATCTCGGAGTCGCCGTTGGCGGAGATGGTGGCGACCTGGGCGACCTGTTCGCTTTCGCTGACGTCCTTCTTGATGGTGTCGAGCTTGGCGACGATGGCTTCGACGGCCTTGTCGATGCCGCGCTTCAGGCTCATCGGATTAGCGCCCGCGGTGACGTTCTTCAGGCCCTGCTTGAAGATGGCCTCGGCGAGGACGGTGGCGGTGGTGGTACCGTCGCCGGCGATGTCGCTGGTCTTGCTGGCGACTTCACGGACCATCTGCGCACCCATGTTCTGGAAGGGGTTCTGGAGCTCGATCTCCTTGGCGACGCTGACGCCGTCCTTGGTGATCAGCGGGGAACCGAATTTCTTGTCGAGGACGACGTTGCGTCCGCGGGGGCCGAGGGTGGCCTTGACGGCGGCGGAGAGCTGTTCGACGCCGGAAAGGAGCTGACGACGGGCTTCGTCGTTGAAAAGCAGTTGTTTAGCAGCCATGATATGATATCTCCTGTGATAAATCAGTTAAAGTTCGAATGGTGTCAGCCGACGATGGCGAGGATGTCGCTGGAGCTGAGAATCTTGTATTCCTTGTCGTTGAACTTGATCTCGGTTCCGCCGTACTTGCTGGTCAGGACGATGTCGCCGACCTTCACGTCGAACGGGGCGCGGGAGCCGTCGTCGTTGAGCTTGCCGGTGCCGATGGCGATGACTTTCGCGGACATGGGTTTTTCCTTGGCAGTATCGGGGATGTAGATGCCGCCCTTGATCTGTTCGGCTTCTTCGACGGGTTCCACGAGGACGCGATCGCCCAGGGGCTGGATTTTCTGCGTTTTTGCCATGATGACATGACTCCTTGTTTGGTTGTGCGGATGCCTCTGTTGTTGGTTTCGGTTAAAACAGAGGCACCCTTTGTATTGGTTGTTATGGGTTATTGATTCAGGATCGTCGTACCTGTGTTCGGTCAATCGTCCACGACTTCGGCATCGACCACGCCGTCGTCGTTCTTCCTGCCCTGCGCTCCGGCATCGGGACCGGGCTGAGCGCCTGCTGCGCCGCCGGCCTGTTGCTGCTGGTAGACGGCCTGGCCGATCTCCATGAGCTTGTCCTCGAGGGCCTTGGAATCGGCCTTCATGGCCTCGGTGTCATCGCGCTCGATGTCCTTTTTGAGCTTTTCGATGAGTTCCTCGACGGGCTGCTTGACGTTGGCGGGGACCTTGTCGCCGAGGTCCTTGAGCTGTTTTTCGGTCTGGTAGACCAGGGAATCGGCGCGGTTCTTGACCTCGATCTTGTCCTTGGCGGCCTTGTCCTCGGCCTCATGCGCCTTGGCGTCGTTGACCATGCGCTGGATGTCCTGTTCGGAGAGTCCGCTGCTGGCGGTGATCGTGATCTTCTGTTCCTTGCCGGTGCCGAGGTCCTTCGCGGTGACGTTCAGGATGCCGTTCACGTCGATGTCGAAGGAGACTTCGATCTGCGGGACGCCGCGGGGGGCCGGGGCGATGCCGTCGAGGCGGAAGCGTCCGATGGTCTTGTTGTCCTTCGCCATGTCGCGTTCGCCCTGAAGGACGTGGATGTCGACGGAGGGCTGGTTGTCGGCGGCGGTGGAGAAGACCTGGCTCTTGCGGGTCGGGATGGTGGTGTTGCGTTCGATCAGGCGGGTGGTGACGCCGCCGAGGGTTTCGATGCCGAGGGACAGCGGAGTGACGTCGAGCAGGACCACGTCGCCGAGGCTGGCGTTGCCGCTGAGCACGCCGCCCTGGATGGCAGCGCCGGCCGCCACGACTTCGTCCGGGTTCACGCCCTTGTGCGGATCCTTGTTGAAGATCTGCTTGGCGACGTCCTGGACGCGGGGCATACGGGTCATGCCGCCGACGAGGATGACCTCGTTGATCTTATCGGAGCTGAGGCCGGAATCGCTCAGGCAGTTGTTGCACGGGATCTTGGAGCGTTCGAGCAGCGGGTCGGTGAGCTTTTCGAGCTGGGCGCGGGTGAGCGTCATCTGGAGGTGCACCGGGCCGTCGGCGTTCATGCTGATGAACGGCAGGTTGATGTCGGAGCTCATGCTGGAGGAGAGTTCGATCTTGGCCTTTTCGGCGGCCTCTTTCAGGCGCTGGAGGGCCTGCGGGTCCTTGCGGAGGTCGACGCCGTTTTCCTTCTGGAATTCGTCGGCGATCCAGTCCATGACGACCTTGTCGAAGTCGTCGCCGCCCAGGTGCGTATCGCCGTTGGTGGCCTTCACTTCGAAGACGCCGTCGCCGATCTCGAGGATGGAGATATCGAACGTGCCGCCGCCGAGGTCGTAGACCGCGATGCGTTCATCGGATTTCTGTTTGTCCATGCCGTAGGCGAGGGCGGCGGCGGTGGGCTCGTTGATGATGCGCTTCACGTCGAGTCCGGCGATGCGGCCGGCGTCCTTGGTGGCCTGGCGCTGGGTGTCGTTGAAGTAGGCCGGGACGGTGATGACGGCTTCGGTGATCTTCTCGCCGAGGTAGGCTTCCGCGTCCTGTTTGAGCTTCTGAAGGATCATGGCGGAGATTTCAGGCGGCGTGTAGGTCTTGCCGTTCGCTTCGATGCAGGCGTCGCCGTTGTTGTTTGCGACGACCTTGTAGGGCACGCGGGAGATCTCTTCCTGGACTTCGTTGAACTTGCGGCCCATGAAGCGCTTCACGGAGAAGATGGTGTTCTTCGGGTTCGTGACGGCCTGGCGCTTTGCGGTCTGGCCGACGAGGCGTTCGCCGTTCTTGGTGAAAGCGACGACGGACGGGGTCGTATTGGCGCCTTCCGCGTTGGGGATGATCTTGAAGGAATTGCCGTCCATGACGGCCATGCAGCTGTTGGTGGTGCCGAGGTCAATACCGAGAATCTTGCTCATAGTGACTGTCCTTTCCTGTAAAAGGTTTGATGTTTTGTTCGAGCGTTCGCCTTTTGGATAAGCATACATGATGCCAAGTTTTCGGCGTTCTCAAAAGTAATTCATTCTACAGTCGTTTGCGAGATCGTGTCGTTTGTGATGTCCGGTTTTCGGCGCATTCCGGCGCGTCTCAGTGTGTCAAAATGTCGCACCAATCTGTCGCATTGGCACAGCTGTGTCCCATTTCCCATAATTATTCGGCGGGAGCCGGATTCGCGCCTGCCGCGCGGATCGCGCCAAGACAATGGATCCTGACGACTCGATTGACGTCGGTCTCCGAGATCGTGCGCAGCCGGTCGATGTACGGACGGACGAACTCCGGCCTGCGTTTGCCGAGGACGCGGAAGATTTCCGGCGCCTCCATGCGGACTCTCTCGTTGCCGTCGTGCAGCAGCTCCGCGAAGACCGGCATGTAGGGACCGTACGGATCGGGCGTGTTCGCGGCGATGTTCTCCGATGCCCAGATGAAGCTCAGCCGGACATTTGCCTCCTCGTCGCGGGCAAACCGGAAGAGGCCGGACCAGAACGGTTCGACCAAGGTATAATCGCCGCGTCCGATCCTGCCGAGGGCGTTTACGGCGCGTTCGCGCAGAATCGGTTCCGTGCTGCCGAGAAAAGATGCGACTGCGGAGGCGCCGTTACCCAGTGAAGCGGGAAACGCCAGGCCCATTTCGCCGAGAAGCCAGAGCGCTTTCGCCCGGATCTTCACCGAGCCCGAGGTCAGGAGCGACAGGACATACGGGATGTTCGCCTCCCACCGGTCCCTGTTCTTTGTCAGCGCCCCAAGCTCCTTGTACAGCTCCGATTCGGTCATTTCCCCCTCAACTCTTCCGGTTTGCATGCGTGCGCGAGCGGAAGCCGCGCACTGCCGCAGTGGAGACACCGTCTCCGAAAAACGGACCCGGAATCCTTTTCGGGAGACCGGGCCCTGAAACGATTCGGCATAACCTCAATTAAGCCTGCTTGCCGCAGTATTTGAGGTACTGCGGATAGAGGGCGTGCAGGATGCCGAATTCGAGGCCGCGGATTTCGGCGAGGCCCTTCATGCGTCCGAGCGCGGAATAGCCGGGCGTGATGGGCGCGGTCGCTTCGAGGTCGTTGGCGATCACATGGCCGTGGTCGGGGCGCATCACGATGCGCCAGTCCTTGCGGCCGGATTCGATGCGGCGGATCTGCTCCTCGACGACGGCCTTCACCATGCCGTACATGTCCACGACGCCTTCCAGGTGGTTGGCCTCGTAGAAATTGCCCTCGGGCGTGTGCTCGGTGCTGCGCAGGTGGACGAATCCGACGCGGTCGGCGCAGCTCTTGAACATCGGTACGAGGTCGTTTTCCGCGCGGCCGCTGAAGGAGCCGGTGCAGAAGCAGATGCCGTTTGCCGGGCTGTCGTCCATCGCCAGGAGCTCGGTGATGTCCTGTGCCGTGCTGAAGATGCGCGGGAGTCCGAGCATCGGGAACGGCGGGTCGTCGGGGTGGATGACGAGCCGGCAGCCGGCTTCCTCGGCGGCGGGGCAGACGGCGTTGAGGAATGCCTTGTGGTTGGCCTTGAGTTCGTCGCGGCCGATCTCGGCGTAGCGGGACAGCATGGCGCGGACATCGTCGAGCGTAACGCCCTTGAATCCGGGGAAATTGTCCACGATGTCGAGCTCGAACTGCTTCGCTTCCTCGCGGGACATGCCCTCGAAGAGTTTTTTCGCGCGTTCCACGATCTCCGGGGCGAAGTCCGCCTCGGCTCCCTTCCGCTGAAGGATGAAGAGCTCGAACGCGGCGAACTTGGTGCGGTTGAAGAAGAGGGTGCGGGAACCGTCCGGGAGCTCGTAGTTCAGGTCGGTGCGGACCCAGTCCAGCACGGGCATGAAGTTGTAAGTGATGACGGAGAGGCCGCATTTCCCGAGGTTGCGCAGGGAGATGCGGTAATTCTCGTACAGTTCCTCGTAGTTGCCGGACTTCGTCTTGATGTTTTCATGGACGGGGAGGCTCTCGACCGCGCTCCAGGTCAGCCCGGCGCGTTCGATCATCTCCTTGCGCTCCATGATGTCCTTCACGGTCCAGACCTCGCCGTAGGGGATCTGGTGAAGCGAGGTCACGACACCGGTCGCGCCGGTCTGGCGGATCGTCTGAAGCGAAACCGGGTCGTTCGGCCCGAACCAGCGGAACGATTCTTCCATCAGCATGATGCGTTCTCCTGCGCTTGCGGTGAGTTCAGATGCCGGAGAAGGACGAGAAGCCGCCGTCGACCGGGATGATCGCGCCGGTCACGAAGCTGGCTGCGTCGGAGAGCAGGTAGTGGATGCAGCCGTAGACTTCGCTCTGGTCGCCGAAACGGCCCATCGGGGTCTTCGCGACGACCTGCTTGCCGCGGGCCGTGTAGGAACCATCCTCGTTCACGAGGAGTGCGCGGTTCTGCTTGCCGAGGAAGAATCCGGGGGCGATGGCGTTTACGCGGAGGCCTTCGCCGAACTTCATGCCGAACTCCATGGCGAGCCAGCGGGTCAGGTTGTCGATCGCGCCCTTGGCGTTCGAATAGCCGATGCCGCGGGAGATGGCCTGCTTGGCGGCCATGCTGGAGAAGTTCACGATCGCGCCTTTCTTCTGCGCGGCCATGGCTTTCACGAACACGATCGTCGGCAGCAGGGTGCCCTTCAGGTTCAGGTCGAGCACTTTTTCATATTGGTCGAACTGGAGGTCGAAGATGGTCTGGTCGGGGTTGACCATGGCGCCCGCCATGTTGCCGCCCGCGCCGTTCACCAGCGCGTCCACGCGGCCGTGTTCCGCCATGACTTTTTCGTAGACGGATTCGATCATGCCGCGGTCGAGCACGTTGCAGGCGTAGCCGGACACCTTCGGCGAGATGGTGGCCTTCGCGTCGGCGACGATCTGGTCCACGACTTCCTGCTTCAGGTCCAGCATCACGACTTTTGCGCCCTGTTCCAGCAGATAGCGGGCGGTCCCGCCGGCGAGCACGCCTGCGGCTCCGGTTACGACGATGACACGGTCTTCGAGATCGAACAAACTGTTTTTCATGGGAATCGCTCCTGAAAAAAAGAAAAAGGGTTGGGTGAATATGATAAAATATAACAATAATATACATCACAAAAGCACTTTTTGCAAACTTTTTTCTTTTGCGATGATAATATTTGACATTTTTCGGCTTCTTTTTTCGCGGGACAAACAGACAAAAAACGGCACACCGGAATCTGATTGCCGGTGTGCCGGATGGTGCGGCTGTAAGCCTGTGTCCCGCAGCGGAAGATCATCCCGGAGCGGGGCGGAGGCTCAGTCAGCTCAGCGGAGATCGACCTTGAGTCCTTCCGCGAGGTTTTTGCGGACCTTTTCGTAGAGGACGTTGACCTCGTCGTCGGTAAGTGTGCGTTCGGGGGAACGGAACACGAGGGAGTAGGCGAGGCTCTTCTTCCCTTCGCCGATGGCCTTGCCCTCGAAGACGTCGAAGAGGGAGACGGATTCGAGGTTCGGCAGATGGAGCTTGCGGATGAAGTCGAGGACGTCCTGGTTGCGGAGTTTTGCGGGCGCGATGAACGCGATGTCACGGGAGACGCTCGGGAACTGGGAGACGGGGACGTAGTATTCGGACTTCTTCGAGGCGTTGAAGACCATATCGAGCTGGATCAGGGCGATGAAGAGCGGGGTGGTGAGGCGCATGCCCTTGGTCAGCTCGTCGGTGGCCTGTCCGAGCACGCCGGCCTTCTTGCCGTCGATGATGAGCTCGGCGCAGCAGGTCGGGAGGAAGCGCGGATCGGTGGCGGGGACGAACGTGAACGAGGCGAGGTGGCGTCTGGAGAGGACGGATTCCAGGATGCCCTTCAGGTCGAAGAAATCGTACTGCAAGCCGCGTTCCTTGGAATAGCGTTCGGGGTGGGCGCAGCCGGTAATGGCGATGCCGAGCTCGTCGCGCTCCTCGGGGTATTTCTCCTGGTTCGCGCAGAAGACGTGGCCGATTTCGAAGAAGCCGAGGTCGTAGTTCTTGCGGGCGATGTTGTAGCGGACGGCGTCCAGCAGGCAGGGGAGTAGCGAGGGGCGCATGACCGCGAGGTCGAGGCTGATCGGGTTGTTGGGGCGGATCAGGTCGCCGGGTTCGAAGACGCCGCCGCGAGTGGCGGACGCTTCGCTCATCATGCTGTTGCTGACGGTTTCGTAGAGGCCGACTCCGGCGAGCTGTTCGCGCAGGTGCGTGATCTTCAGGATGGCGTCGCCGGAGATGTCGGACTGGGTGGCCTTGATCGGGACGTCCGGGAGCTTGTCGAGTCCGTGGATGCGTGCGACCTCCTCGGCGAGGTCCGCCGGGCCCATGACGTCGAGGTCGCGCCAGGAAGGCACGCTGAAGGATGCGCCGCTTTCGGACTGGCGGACAGTGGCGAAACCGAGGGAATGCAGGATGTCGTCGATGCGGCGGTTGTTCACGTCCATGCCGAGCAGGCTGCGCACGCGGTCGTACTTGAGGTCGATGACACGCGCGGGCTTTTCGGGCTGCGCAACGGAGACCAGCGGGGAGACCACGTCGCCGCTGCCGAGTTCGCGGATGAGCTGGGCAGCGCGCATGCTGGCCGGGACGATCATGGCGCGGTCGGCGCCGCGTTCGAAGCGGTAGGAGGCCTCCGAGGAGAGTCCGAGGCGGCGGGAGGTCGCGCGGACGGACGCCGGGTCGAACCAGGCGCTCTCCAGCACGACGTCGGTGGTGTCGTTCACGACGCCGGAGTATTCGCCGCCCATGACGCCCGCAATGGCGACCGGCTTTTCGGTGTCGGCGATGACGAGGTCGTTTGTCGTGAGTTCGTATGTCTTGCCGTCGAGCGCGGTGATGGTCTCATTTTCCTTCGCGCGGCGGATCACGAGGCGATCGCCCTTCAGGAACCGCATGTCGAACACATGCAGCGGCTCGCCGAGCTCCATCATGACGAAGTTCGTGATGTCCACGATATTGTTGATGGGGCGGATGCCGATGGCGGCGAGCGTGCCCTTCAGCCATGCCGGGCTTTCTCCGACCTTCACGTTGCGGATGACGCGTGCGGTGTACAGCGGGCAGAGGTCCGGGGCCTCGACCGTGACCAGGTTGCTCCAGTCGCCGGCGAGTTCGGTCGGGACGCTTTCCGGCGCGGGGAATTTCACCGTGCCGCCGACGAGGGCGGCGATGTCGCGTGCGACGCCCCAGTAGGAGAGCCAGTCGGGGCGGTTCGGCGTGATCTCGAGCGTGTAGACGGTGTCGGTGGGGGTGTAGTCCTGCAGGGGCCTGCCGATCTCGAGCGTGCCGGGGAGGAGCATGAGGCCGCTGTGGTCCTCGCTGAGGCCGAGCTCGCGGGCGGAGCACATCATGCCGAAGGATTCCACGCCGCGGATCTTGCCCTTCCTGATGGTGAAGGAGCCTTCGCCGTCCTGGAAGACGGTGCCGATGGTGGCGAGCGGGACGATGTTCCCGGCGTCGCAGTTCGGGGCGCCGCAGACGATCTGGAGCGTTTCGGTGCCGGTGAAGACCTCGCAGATGGAGAGGTGGTCGGAGTTTTCGTGCTTGCGGCGGGAAACGATCTTGGCGACGATCACGCCGTCCGGGATCTTTCCGACAGTTTCGATCTCCTCGACTTCGAGGCCGGCCATCGTGAGCGCGTTTGCGAGTTCCTCGGGGGAAAGGGTGACGTCGATATACTTTTTCAGGGTATTCAGGGAAAGTTTCATGTCTGCATCCTTTCTCAGAATTGTTTGAGGAACCGCAGATCGTTATCGGAGAAGATACGCAGATCGTTGATGCGGTGTTTCAGCATGGTCAGGCGTTCGAGGCCGAATCCGAAGGCGAAGCCCTGGACCTCCTCCGGGTCGTATCCGACGTTGCGGAGCACGGCGGGATTGACCATTCCCGCGCCCATGATCTCGAGCCAGCCGGAGTTCTTGCAGACGCGGCAGCCCTTGCCGCCGCACATCACGCAGCTGAAGTCGCATTCGACGCTGGGCTCGGTGAAGGGGAAGAAGTGCGGGCGCATGCGGACCTTGACGTCCGTGCCGAAGAATTCCTTCGCGAACTTCAGGATGGTGCTGCGGAGGTCGGCGAGGGAGACGTCCTTGTCGATGTAGAGGCCCTCGAGCTGGTGGAAGTGCACGCCGTGGGTGGCATCCGGGGTGTCGCGGCGGTAGCATCGGCCCGGGGAGACGATGCGCACGGGCGGCTTGGCGCCGAGCATGGTGCGGATCTGGACCGGGGAGGTCTGCGTGCGGAGGAGGCGTCCGTCGGGAAGGTAGAAGGTATCCTGCGGGTCGCGGGAGGGATGGTTCGCGGGCGCGTTGAGGGCGTCGAAATTGTACCACACGGTTTCGAGTTCGGGGCCGGTAACGGCGATGAAGCCCATGCGGCGGAAGATGGAGCAGCAGGCATCGATGGTCTGGCTGATCGGGTGCTTGCGGCCGAGGGGCCACATACGGCCGGGGAGGGTGACGTCGACGGAGGGCGCTTCCTCCGCGGTCTTCGCGTTGATGCGGGCGTTGGCCTCGTTGAGGGCGGCCTGAATGCCCTGTTTGGCCTCGTTGAAGGCCATGCCGGCGGCGCGTTTGTCTTCGGCCGGCAGCTTGCCCATCATGGGGCTGAGGGCGGTGATGGCGCCGTTGCGTCCGAGCGTGCGGTTCTTGACGGCCTCGACGTCGGCCGGAGTCGAGGCTGCGGACAGAGCGGTTTTCGCCTCGGCGGTGATGGCCTGAAGCTTTTGCAGCAGTTCTTCCAGCATGTTGAAAACTCCTTAAGGAACTTTGAAAAAAGAAAAACGCGGGTCTGCCGGGAGGCGGCAGCCCGCGAATCACAGATAAGTCTGTCAGGGAGACGCCCGGCGCAGGGCAGGGCGTCCAGTCGAGTTCGTCAGCAGGCGGCCTTTGCCTTTTCGAGCAGGGCCGTAAATGCCGCGGGATCCTTGACTGCGAGGTCGGCGAGAACCTTGCGGTTCAGGTCGATGTTCGCCTTCTTGAGTCCGTCGATGAACTTGCTGTAGGTCATGCCCTGGGCGCGGCAGGCGGCGTTGATACGCACCGTCCAGAGGCGGCGGTACTGGCGCTTTTTCTGCTTGCGGCCTTCATAGGCATGGACGTTCGCCTTGTCGACGGCATCGTACGCTGTGCGGATGCGCTTGGAGCTGGCACCGTAGAAACCTTTTGCACGCTCAAGGACGCGTTTGCGGCGTTTTCTCGAATAAACAGCACAAGTAACTCTCATGATGGATTCTCCTGTTTTTCAAGCTCAGCCGTAGGGCAGGGCCTTTTTGATTCTCTGGGCGTGGGCGGCGTCGAGCAGTCCGGCGTTGCGTTTCTGGCGTTTGTTCTTCCCGGACTTGTTCGTCATGAGGTGACGGCGGCCAGGCTTCGTGAACTTGTAGCCGCCGGAGGCGGTACGTTTCACGCGTTTGGCAATACTCTTGCGAGTCTTCATTTTCGGCATCGTTTGGTCTCCTTATGTTAGAGTTTTTTCTCGACCGGACGGGCAGACGCCATCAGCCGTGTCCGGCGGTTTGTTATATCAGCCCTTCGGATTGAAGGACATGTTGATGTTCTTTCCGAGCAGCTTCGCCGGCGCATCCACGACGGCGACCTCCGCCAGGTCTTCGGTGATCCGTGTCACGAGTTCGAATCCCATTTCCGGGTGCGAGAGTTCGCGGCCCTTGAATGTGATCGTCACGCGCAGCTTGTTCCCTTCGCCCAGGAACTCCTTCGCATGGTTGAGTTTCACCTCGTAGTCATGCGTGTCGATGTGAAGGCGGAATTTGATTTCCTTCACCTTCTGGGCCTGCTGGTTTTTCTTCTGCTCCTTCAACTTCTTCTTCTGTTCGTACAGGAGCTTCCCGAAATCCATGATGCGGCAGACGGGCGGGTTGCTGTTTTCCGACACGAGCACGAGGTCCAGATGCGCGGCCTGCGCGGCCTGGCATGCGGCCGCGAGTTTCATGACGCCCAGCTGTTCTCCGTCGGCCCCGATGATGCGCAGGGGCTTGTCGGAATACGCACGGTCATTGCTTTTCAGTAACTTGGCGATAGTAAACGCCCTCCATGTGAGATGCTGTCCGATGCTTCCGCCACGGTGACGAAAGCGCATGAACTAATACTATAGCACATCAAAGCTTATTTTCAAGCTCCGACTGCAATTTTTTGATGAAAGTTTCCAGATCCATGGCGCCGAGCTGGTCCTCTCTGCGGGAGCGGACTGCCATCGTGCCTTCGGCCTGTTCCTTCTCGCCGATCACGGCCATGAACGGGATGCGCTGCAGGCGGGCGTCCTTGATCTTGGCGCCCATGCTTTCGGAACGGACGTCGCACAGGACCTGGAATCCCGCCTTGCGGAGGCCGTCTGCCACCTGCTTCGCGTATTCATGCTGTTTTTCGGTGATCGGGATCACGCAGACCTGGGTCGGGGCGAGCCAGAGCGGGAATGCGCCGGCGTAGTGTTCGACCAGGATGCCGAAGAACCGTTCCAGGGAGCCGAAGAGCGCGCGGTGCACCATGTAGGGCTGGTGCAGGGCGCCGTCCGCGCCGACGTACGTGATGCCGAAGCGTTCCGGCAGGTTGAAGTCGAACTGGATCGTGGAGGTCTGCCATTCGCGGCCGATCGCATCCTTGATCTTGAGGTCGATCTTCGGGCCGTAGAATGCGCCGCCGCCTTCGTCCACTTCGTATTCCAGTCCGCAGCCTTCGATGGCCTGGACGAGCGACTTCTGCGCCTGTTCCCAGCGGGCGGGATCGCCGACTGCCTTCGCGGGGCGCGTGGAGAGGTACGCCTTGATCTCCGGGAACCCGAAGGTCTTCCAGATGTAGAGGCAGAATTCGAGGACTTCCTTGATCTCGCTTTCGATCTGTTCCGGGGTGCAGATGATGTGCGCATCGTCCTGCGTGAAGCCGCGGACGCGCATCAGGCCGTGGAGCACGCCGCTCTTCTCATAGCGGTATACGGTGCCGAGTTCGGCCCAGCGGCAGGGGAGTTCCCGGTAGGAGCGCACGCGGCTCTTGTAGATCTCGATGTGGAACGGGCAGTTCATGGGTTTTGCATAATAGTCGAACTCGTCGATCTGCATCGGGGAGTACATGCTCTCCTTGTAGAATCCGAGGTGGCCGCTGGTCTCCCACAGCTGGCTGCGTCCGATATGGGGCGTGTACAGCAGGTCGTAGCCGTGTGCCAGGTGCTCCTTGCGCCAGAAGGTTTCGATGACGTTGCGGATATAGGCTCCTTTCGGATGCCACAGCACGAGGCCGGGGCCGACCATTTCGGAGATGCTGAAGAGGTCGAGCTCCTTGCCGAGTCGGCGGTGGTCGCGCTTCTTGGCCTCCTCGATGCGCTGCAGGTACGCCTTGAGTTCCTTCTTGTCGGCGAACGCGGTGCCGTAGATGCGCTGGAGCATCGGGTTCTTCTCGTCGCCGCGGTAGTAGGAACCGGCGATGGAGAGCAGCTTGAATGCGCCGATTTCGTTGGTGTTGCCCACGTGCGGGCCGCGGCAGAGGTCGGTGAAGTTGCCGCAGATGTAGAATGTGATCTCGCTGTCGTCCGGGATGTCGGCGAGGCGTTCGAGCTTATAGTTCTGGCCGCGTCCGGCGAGGAACGCGTGGGCGTCCTCGCGGGTCATGACCTTGCGTTCGAACGGGAGATGCGCTTTGGCGATCTCCTCCATTTTCTCTTCGATCTTCGCCAGATCTTCGACGGTGAGGCGGGTTTCCAGGTCGAAATCGTAGTAGAAGCCGTCCTCGGTCGCCGGACCGATGTCGAATTTAGCGTTCGGATAGAGTTCCTGCACCGCCGCCGCCATGACGTGCGCCGCGCTGTGCCGAATGGTTTCCAACGGGTATTTTCCCATTTGAGTGTCCTCGTCGATATGTGATTGTGAGTAAAAAACATGTATCCTTTTAATATACACGTTTCCGGCCGGATTGCAAGTCCGGGCCGTCCGATACGGGGAGAAATCTTCATTTTTGCCGGCAGATTCGCTTTTTCCGCTTGATTTTTTCCCATCCCCATATCATATTATATTTGTTTTTTTTCGGAGATTTGTCATGACCAGACGTTCCTGTCTCTGCACCCTTTCCATCCTGGCCGGCGCGGCGCTCGCCGCATTGCCGCCCATCCTGCATGCCCAGATCATCAACCGCAGACCCCTGAACGGCGCGTCCCTTGGCGGGCTTTCCACGGGTGCCGTCACGAATATTCCGTTTGTCGCAAAGACCGAAGACGCCGCCTATGTCGAGATCGTCAGCGCCGTCCGGCGCGGCGCGCCGTCGCTGCTGGAACGCGTCCTGAAGAATTATTCCCACTCGCCGCGTTTCCTGAACGAACACCTCAACTACTACGAGACGCCTGTCATTTTCCACGCGATCGCCGAGATGAAGATCGAGCACTGCGACCTCCTGATCCACTACGGCAGCATCGTGGACATCCAGCTCCCCGACACACAGTTCCGCAAATTCCAGAAAGTCGCCGCGCGGAAGATCGACGCCAAGCAGACCATCAAAGGTTCCTGTACGCCGTTTGCCTACGCCTGCCATCTGCCCGTCATCTCCGGATCGCAGAAACGCGACGCGATGGCCGTCATGAAGATGCTCCTCGACAGCGGAGCCGACTGCAATCTGCCCGGTTTCGAAGGCAAGCCTCCCGTCCAGATCCTGGGCGAACAGGACCGTATCGATGAACTGAAGATGGTGCTCTCCTATAAGAAAGTCGAGTTCAATTCTCCGGTTTTGGAGGAATATATGCGGACGCACAAGGAGGACGAGGCGGTCAGGATCCTGAAGGCGTACATGGTCGAACAAGAGGCCGAAGCCGCGGAAAAAGCCGTTGCGGCCGTGAAGAGTGCGAAAAAACCGCCCTTTGCGGGAAATCCGACGCTCTCGTTCGACAAGGCCGTCCTGACTGGCAACACCTCCGAAATCCTCAAGCATCTCGGCGCGATGAAGGATGTCGACGATCCCCTGCCGGGCGACGGCAATGCGTTCAGGCAAACCCCGCTGATCCGCACCGTCGTGCTGGAGCGTCCCGCCGCCGTGCGCCTGGTGCTGGATGCCGGAGCCGATCCGAACCTTCCCGACGAAACGACCTGCAATCCGCTCGTTTATGCGGAGATGAAGCGTTTGGACGAGATCGTCTCCATGCTGAAAGCGGTCGGGGCGAAGCTTCCCGTCTGCGCCGATATGGAGACTGCCGCAAAACAGGACCGTCCTGACGAGATCGAACGCCTGTACAAGGAGGCCGTCGCGCGCAAGGTCAAGACCGCCCCCCTGGTCGCGCAGGCGATGATCGCCGCCGTCGGACTGGAGCGCGAACGCGCCTTCGCCCAGTGCATCAAGCTCGGCGGCAACCCGAATCAGATCAAGGTCAACAAGCAGATCCCGCTCGTGTTCCACCTGATCGACAAAAAACTCGTCGCCTTCCTGCTTGCCTGCGGGGATGCCTCCACGCCGCTGGACCTGAAAGTCAAACACCCGCTCGTCAAGCTCACGCCCATGCTTTATGCCGCGTCCGGCACGAAGACCTCGCCGGAGGTCATCCGGGCGCTCGTCAAACTCGGAGCCAGCCCGAATTCCAAGGGCACGAAGAACAAGACCGCGCTGATGTATGCCGCCGAAGCCGGAAATGACGCCGTCGTACAGGCCCTGCTGAAGGCGGGCGCCGATCCGAATGCCGTGGATGCCGACGGCAGGACGTATCGGGATTACGACAACTGATCTGTCCGGTGCAACGCCGGAATCTTTGCTCCGAACAGTTCCGGAAATGCGGCAGAGCCTTGTCTGTGCCCTTTCGGGAGTGTTCGGGATAAGGCTGTGGTCCCCCTGAATTTGTACTTGTTTTTATAAAATGACGGGGAGTCGCTTGCATTTTCGTTCTTCCGGTGTATATTATATTTCACGTTTTCTCAACGCATCCGGACCGGCCGTATGCCGGTTCCCCCGCACCAAAACCAACCCCGCGGGCGGATGCGCACAACTGAACAAGAAGGTATCTTGCTCCGCGTCAATCGTTTACAAGCGCGGAGAAAAAGAGCCGGAACGAAGAAAGGCGGATGGAACAATGGCCATCTCTGTCAAAGACCTGTTGGAAGCCGGGTGCCATTTCGGGCATCAGACGAAGCGCTGGAACCCCAAGATGAAAGATTACGTCTACGGGGCGAAGAACGGTATCTCGATCATCGACCTCACCAAAACCATCCGCCAGATCGGCGATGCCTGCAATTTCCTGCAGCGTGAAGTCATGAAGGGCTCCCGCATCCTGTTCGTCGGCACGAAGCGCCAGGCGCAGCAGGTCGTCCGCAACGCCGCGGAAGAAACCGAAATGTTCTACATGTCCGAACGCTGGATGGGCGGCACGCTCACCAACATCGAAACGATCCGCAAGTCCGTCAAGAAGATGCGCGAGATCGACGACATCGTGAACGACGAAGAGAACTCCAACCTCAAGAAGAAAGAGGTCGTCCGCCTCGCCCGCCAGGGCGTCAAGCTCCATCGCAACCTCGACGGCATCGCCGACATGAAGCGTCTGCCCGACGTGGTCGTGGTCGTTGACGTCTGCCACGACGAGACCGCAGTGAAGGAAGCCCAGAAGCTCAACATCCCGATCATCGCCATCGTCGATACCAACGGCAACCCCGAAAACATCACCTATCCTGTCGCCGCCAACGACGACGCCGTCAAGTCCATCAAGATCATCATGGACACCTTCGTCTCCGCCATCAACGATGCGCTCGCGCTTTACAAGGTGAAAGTCGCCGAGGACAAGGCCAAGGCCGATGCGGAACGCGCCGAAAAGAAGGGCACCGAGGAAAAGGCCAAGACCGACGAGCGTCCCGCACGCCGTCCCTCCCGCCGTCCCGCCGGCCCCCGCAAGGATGCCGCTGCCGCCGACGGCGAGAAGAAGGCCGCTCCGCGCCGCAAGGCTCCCGCCAAGGAAGTCAAGGACCTGTCCGAACTTAAGAAATCCGATGTGAAACCCGAGGAGAAATAATCATGGCTGCTATCACTCCGCAAATGGTCAAGGAACTGCGCGACAAGACCGACGCAGGCATGGGCGAATGCAAGAAGGCCCTTATCGAAGCGAACGGCGACATTGAAGCCGCCGTCGATATCCTCCGCAAGGCCGGTATCGCCAAGAGCGCACACCGTGCCGACCGTGCCACCGCCGAAGGCAAGATCTTCGTCGCCGTCGACGGCAACCAGGCCCTCATGCTCGAAGTCTGCTGCGAGACCGACTTCGTCGCCAACAACGAAAAGTTCCTTGAATACGGCAATGGCGCCGCGAAGAAAATCCTCGCGAACACCACCGGCGACGGCGACGTCACCGAGGCCGCGCAGAAGTCCGAAGAGACCGAGCTCGCAGCCCTGTTCTCCAAGTTCGGCGAGAAGATGATCATCCGCCGCGCCCTCCGCTACACCACCGACCAGAAGATCGCCTACTACATCCACTTCAACGGAAAGATCGGCGTCCTCCTCGACATCGGCGGCGAAATCGACGAAGCCGGCATCAAGAACACCTGCCTCCAGATCTGCGCCTCCAGCCCGCAGTACGTCAACTCCTCCGAAGTCCCGGCCGAAGCGATCGCCCACGAAAAGGAAATCGCCACCGCCCAGCTCAAGGAGAGCGGCAAGCCCGAGAACATCATCGAGAAGATCGTCGCCGGCAAGATCAACAGCTGGTACGGCGAAATCTGCCTCGTCAACCAGCCCTGGATCCTTGACAACAAGACCACCTTCGGCAAGCTCTTCCCGAAGGCCACCGTCAAGCGTTTCGCCCGCTGGGCCGTCGGCCAGTAATTCCTGCCGACAGTTTCTCCGAAACTCCGAACCCGTTCCGGTTTCCGCCGGGGCGGGTTTTTTCGCGTGCCGATATCTCCGATGCCTCCGTTTTTCGGGAGCCGTCCGGGACGTGTTTTTCGCGTTTGTCCGGCCCGGGAACAGGCTGTTTTCCTGTGCTCATGCGACGCAGCGTTGAAATAATAAGAAAAAAGCGTGAATTCAGATTGAAAATCAGGAAGAAACGGTGTATATTACATACTCACATCTTTTTGGGAAGGCCCCCGTTTTTTGCGGGGGACAGTCCGAATCCGATACCGACACAACATTCAGATAACCAATCACGAAGGCAAGTCAAACATGTCCAATCCCAGCTGGAAAGAACAATTCACCCTCACCATCACCGACACCGACGTCTGCGGACGCGACGCGAAATTCGTGCTCCCCGCGGAAGCCTCCACCGACCTTTTCCTGACCGCCGCCAAGGGCGTCGCCCGCAAGGCGCAGATCCCCGGTTTCCGCGTCGGAAAGGCCCCGCTTGCCATGGTGAAGGCCCGCTATAAAGGCTACATCGACGAAGAGGCCGGCCGCCTGGTCCAGGTCGCCGCTTACGATCTGCTCTCCAAGAAGGCCGAGGAACTCGACATCATCTCCTACAGCAAGCTCCAGCCCGAAGGCACGCTCGAAGAGGGTAAGGAATTCACGATGAAGTGCGATTTCGAGATCGCGCCCGAATTCGAACTCCCCGACTATAAGGACCTCGGCGAAGTCGCGGCGGCGGAAGATGTCGCCAAGATCGAGGAAGACCTCGTCGAACGCGCCAAGGCCCAGTACAGCAGCTTCGTGCCGATCGCCGACGCCGCGAAGGAAGGCGACATGCTCCACGTCTCCTACGAGAGCGATTTCGTCCTTCCCGATGACGCCTCCGACTCCCTGAAGCGCGCGGTCAAGAACGATTCCGCCTGGATCTACCTGATCGGACAGGAAATGATCCCCGGCGTGAACGCCGCCCTCACCGGCGCCTCCGTCGGCGACGAGCGCACCTTCACCGCCGAATTCCCCGCCGACTGGCGCGAGGAAGGTCTCCGCGGCCGGAAGGTCACCTACAAGATGAAAGTCCACGACGGGCAGCGCCGCGAGCCGATCGAAGACATGGCGAAGCTCGCCGAGAAGATGGAGTTCAAGTCCGCCGAGGAGCTCACCAAGTTCTACCACGACCTGGCGGTCCGTCAGGCCGAGATCATGAGCCGTTCCAAGACGATGGAGTCCATCCAGGCAGCCATCCTCGAAAAGGCCCCGCAGTTCGAACTGCCGAAGAAGTCCCTTGATACCGCCACCGACAACGAGTTCAAGCTGCTCGAATACGCCGTCGGACAGGACAAGGAGGCCCTTGAGAGGTTCAACGCCGAGAAGGACCAGCACATGGAAGAGGCGAAGCAGAAAGCCACGGAACAGCTCCGCAAGAACTTCATCATGCGCAAGATCGCCAAGGTCGAGGACGTCAAGCTCTCCGAACAGGAAGTCGCCCAGGCCATCCAGAACATGGCGCAGCAGACCCGCATGGAGCCCGCCCGCCTCGCCGAGATCCTCCAGCGCACCGGCCGTCTCAACGAACTTGAGATCGAGCTCCTCGTGGAGAAGACCCTCGGCGTGCTCGCGGAACGCCGCATGAAAGCTGCCGCGAAGTAAAAACGAACGGGAACGCCGGAGGCGCGCAGGCTCCTCCCGGCGCGTCCATAAAGTCTGGCCATTCCCGCCAGCAGAATGACCGGCCTTTGCGCGTCGAAAGAAGCACGAAGGCCGTGCATTTTTGACAGAGAATCAAAAAGCAAGCAAGGAGATGAAAAACATGAAAACGACCAGAACCCGCAACACTCTCGTGCCGATCGTCGTCGAACAGACCGGCAATGGCGAACGTTCCTACGACATCTATTCCCGTCTGCTCCGCGACCGCATCATCCTGCTGGGCGACCCCATCGACGACACCATCGCGAACCTGGTCGTGGCGGAACTGCTCTTCCTGAAGAGCGAAGACCCGAAGAAGGACATCTCCCTGTACATCAATTCGCCCGGCGGCGTCGTGACCGCCGGACTCGCCATCTATGACACCATCCAGTCGCTCCCGTGCGACGTCTGCACGTTCTGCATGGGACAGGCGGCTTCGATGGCCGCCGTGCTGCTGTCCGCCGGAACGCAGGGCAAGCGCTACGCCCTGCCGTCCTCCCGGATCATGATCCACCAGGTCCTCGGCGGCGCGGAAGGCCAGGCGACGGACATCGAGATCCACACGAAGGAGATCCTCCGGACGAAGGCCGCGCTGAACACCATCCTCGCGAAGCACTCCGGCCAGACGCTGAAGAAGATCGAACGCGACACCGAGCGCGATTACTTCATGTCCGCGGAAGAGGCCGTGGCATACGGGCTTGTCGACCATGTCCTGCCGCCTCGCGCGGATGTGGCTGCCCTCAAGGTCAAGGGGAACTGAGCATGAAGAAAACCGACCGTTGTTCTTTCTGCGGACGCACGGAAGACGAGGTGAAGGGCGGTCTGCTGACCGGACCGAGCGGCGCCTCCATCTGCCGCAACTGCGTGTCGATCTGCGATACGCTGTTCACCCGGAACGGCTTCCCCGGCGAAAAACAGAAGTCTGCCGTGCCCGCCGGCGGCGAACCTGAAGAGGATGCCGCCCCGGCATCGGACCGCATGCCGTCGTTCGTGAACCGGCTGAACGTGCCGACGCCCGCGGACATCAAAGCCGAGCTCGACCGTTACGTGATCGGCCAGGAGCAGGCGAAGAAGATCCTGTCCGTGGCCGTCCACAACCATTACAACCGCCTCAAATCGAAAAACCTGTACGACGCCTCCGACGTCGACCTCGACAAGAGCAACGTCCTGCTGATCGGCCCCACCGGAAGCGGCAAGACCCTCATCGCACGCACGCTCGCAAAAATGCTCGACGTGCCGTTCTGCATCACCGACGCCACGACCCTGACCGAGGCAGGCTACGTGGGCGAGGACGTGGAGAACATCATCCTGCGCCTCGTGCAGGCGGCGGACTACGACATCGAGCGCGCCCAGGTCGGCATCATCTACGTCGACGAGATCGACAAGATCGCCAAGAAGAGCCAGAACGTCTCCATCACGCGCGACGTCTCCGGCGAAGGCGTCCAGCAGGCACTCCTGAAGATCCTCGAAGGCACCGTCTCCAACGTGCCCCCGAAGGGCGGCCGCAAGCACCCGATGCAGGAATACCTTCAGGTCGACACCTCGAACATCCTCTTCATCTGCGGCGGCGCGTTCGTCGGTCTCGACAAGATCGTCCAGCGCCGCGTGGGACGCCACGTGCTCGGCTTCACCCAGGGCACCGAAAACGCCAGCGACGAGGACAAGCGCACCGAGGCGGAAAACAGGCTCCTGCTGGAGTCGCCGCTCTCCGCGGTCGAACCCGAGGACTTCGTGCAGTTCGGCATGATCCCGGAGTTCATGGGCCGCATGCCCGTGACGACCGCGCTCACCCCGCTCGACGAGGAGGCCCTGAAACGCATCCTGGTCGAACCGAAGAACTCCATCGTGCGCCAGTACTCCACGCTCATGGAGATGGAGGGCGTGAAGCTGTCCTTTACCGACGACGCCCTCGCCGCCCTCGCGAAGAAAGCCTATGAAAAGGGCACCGGCGCGCGCGGCCTGCGGTCCATCATGGAGAGCATCATGCTGGACGTGATGTATGACGTGCCGTCCCGCAAGGACGTGAAGGAGTGCATCATCACGGCGGAGACCGTGAACGGCTCCCCCGCGCAACTCGTCCTGAAGAAGAAATGAACGGGAACCCGCCTGGCGAAAACGCAACAAAAACTGATTCATATACAGGAAAGGCAAACTACCATGGAACAATTTCAGCAGAACGTCAAAGCCGTCCTTGACCGCCTGAGCGCGATCCGGATCGTCCCGGTCCTGGTCCTCGACAACCTGGACGACGGACTCAAAATGTGCTCGATCCTCCAGGAGAAACAGCTCCCGGCGGCCGAGATCACGTTCCGCACCGAGGCGGCGGAGAGCGTCATCCGCGCCGCGGCGAAGGAGTTCCCCGGCCTCTACCTGGGCGCGGGCACCGTACTGAACGTGCGCGACCTGCACCGGGCGTTCGACGCCGGCGCGAAGTTTGCCGTTGCACCGGGCTTCAACCCGACCGTCGTGAAGGAAGCCGTGAAGTGCGGATTCCCGTTCGCGCCGGGCGTGTGCACCCCGTCCGAGGCGGAACAGGCCATGGAGCTGGGCTGCCGGTTCCTGAAATACTTCCCGGCCGAGGCCGCTGGCGGCGTGAAGTTCCTGAAATCCCTGATCGCCCCCTACAAGCACCTCGGCATCCGCTTCATGCCCACCGGCGGCGTGACGAGCTCGAATGCAGCCGAATACCTGGCGGTCCCGGAGATCGCGGCCGTCGGCGGCACCTGGCTCGGCAAGACCGCCGACATGCGTGCCGGAAACTGGGACGCCATCGGGCAGGCCGTCGCCGACGCCGTGGCGCTCGTCCGCAGCCTGGCATAATCCCTCAGGAGACAACGAATGACCATTGACGAGATCAAAGCTCACGGCGCGGACCTGACGGAGCGCCTGTCGAAGCTGTCGAACTATCTGCACGTGGACGAGACCCTGGCGCAGATCGCCGAGATCGAAAAGACTATGGCGCAGAACGATTTCTGGGACGACAAGGAGAAGGCGCAGGCCACCGTGCAGAAGCTCTCCTCCTGCAAGAACATCGTGGAGCCCTTCAATAAGCTCAAACGCGAGGCGGACGACTTCCTCGCGATTGCCGAACTGGCCGAGGAGGACCCGTCGTTCCTGGAGGAATCCGACGACGCCTGGACCAAGCTCGAGGCCGGGCTCTCCAAGCTCGAGATCGTGAGCTTCCTTTCCGGCAAGTTCGACCGCTGCAACAGTTTCGTGTACATCCACGCGGGCGCCGGCGGCACCGAGTCCTGCGACTGGGCCAGCATCCTGCTCCGCATGTACCGCCGCTGGTTCGAACGCCGCGGATTCCAGGACGAGATCATCGATATGCAGCCCGGCGACGAAGCCGGCATCAAGAGCGCCGTCCTGAAAGTGACCGGTGAATTCGTCTACGGCTACATGCGCGCCGAACGCGGCGTGCACCGTCTCGTGCGCATTTCCCCGTTCGACGCGAACGCCCGCCGCCACACGTCGTTCGCCTCCGTGGACGCGTTCCCGGAGATCGAGGACGAGATCGACATCGAGATCGACGAGAAGGATCTCCGCGTCGACACTTACCGCGCTTCCGGCGCAGGCGGCCAGTACGTGAACCGTACGGACAGCGCCGTCCGCATCACCCACCTGCCGACCGGCGTGGTCGTCTCCTGCCAGGTGGAACGCTCCCAGCACAAGAACCGCGCGATGGCGATGCAGATGCTGAAGGCACGCCTGTACGAGCTCGAAGAGGAAAAACGCCGCCAGCAGGCCGCGCAGATCTCCGGCGAGAAGACGGACAATTCCTGGGGCAACCAGATCCGTTCCTACGTGCTCCAGCCGTACCAGATGGTGAAGGACCTCCGCACGGGCGTGGAGACGGGCAACACCGCCGCCGTGCTTGACGGCGACCTGGACCAGTTCGTCGAGGCCTGGCTGCGCGAACGCCACTGATCCTTCTTTCCTGCATTGTCTTTTTTCGGTCCCTGCGGACGAGCGTCCGCGGGGATTTCTGCCTTATCCTAAAAACAGGGATGAGATTATTATTTGTTGTTGGGATTGATTGAAAAAAAGGCCGAAGCATGTTATATTATAATGGATAGCTTTTTATCGAACTTTTTTCCCTGGAGACCCCATGAAATACTACCTCGGGATCGATATCGGATCCACGACATTCAAGGCAGTCGTCATCACCGACAAAGGACGCGTGGTGCATACGACCTACCAGCGCACGAAGCCGGTGGATTCCGGCCAGCTTTCCTGCACCGGCCGCTGCACCTCGTGCGGACGCTGCAACATGGGCGCGCTGAAGAAGACCCTGGCCACGTTTTTCTCCGAGGCCGGACTGAATGCCGGAAACATCGCATGCGAAACGACAGCCGAGGTGGCGAAGTCCGCGCTTGACTCGGGCATCACAGCCGGGGACATCGCCTGCACAGTCGTGACCGGCAGCCAGATCGTGGAGGACACGAAACGCTTCATCCCGTACGATTTCCAGGTCAGCGAGGTCTCCGCGCACGTCGCCGGGGCGAAACGCTACTATCCGAACGTGGACGCGATCATCGACTGCGGCGGCCAGGACAGCAAATGCATGGTCTTCAACCACAAGATGGGCATGTGGGTCTCCATGATGTCCGGCGTCTGTGCCGCCGGCACCGGCAGCTACCTCGACAGCGTGGCCGCCAAGCTCGGCATCCCGGTCGAGGAAATGGCCGACAAGGTGAACTACGACGCGAAAACGGAGTTCAGCTCCGTGTGCGCCGTGCTGTCCGCCACGTCCATCAACAAGTTCAAGAACCGTATCCCGATGGGCGACCTGCTCGCCGGCGCGTGCCGTGCTCAGGCGCGGACCATCCTGAACGGCGTCGGGCAGATGCTCATGCACCACGATCCCTCGCATCCGATCCTGTTCCAGGGCGGCGTGGCATCGAACCATGCCGTGGCGTATTTCATGAAGGAAATCACCGGGTGCGAGATCATTATCCCGGAATTCCATAATGTCATGGGCGCACTCGGCGCCGCCGTCCTCGCGCTGGAATACAGCAAACTGCGCGGCAAGCTCGACCCGGATCCCGTCCAGTACGAGCCGACCCGCCAGAAATCCACCGCCATGCGCGTGGCGAACAACAAGCGCGCATTCATCTTCAGCGGGAAGGACGACGGCCGTCCGACCGTCTGGCGCAACCTCTTCTTCCCGACCGAGATCCTGAACGCGTTCGGGGCGCGGACCCTGACGCTCGAGACTTATGCCGCGCTCTTCGGACGAAGCACGAAACGCGTGAAGGCCGCGCTCGACGCCGCCGCACGCAAGGGCTTCGACCAGCAGACCTGCACATTCCTGCGCGTGCTGGAGGGCCTGCCCTTGAAGAAGCCGGATTTCGCGGTCTCCACCAGCCAGCCATGCCAGCAGGGCGAACGCATCTTCGCCGACCTGGCGCGCACGTACGGGTTCGAGGACCGTTTCTTCTCGCTCCACACCCCGATCAACCTGGCGAACACCAATGCGGTCGGGCAGATCGCCGACGGCCTTCGCCAGTCCGTGGAGCGGATGGAGGAGGCGTTCGGCTACAAGCTCGACCCGGCGCGCCTGGAGGAAGCCTGCGTGCTTTCCAACCTCGCGGCGGACTATTCGCGCAAATGCAACGAACTGCGCTGGACGTCGCCGCCGCTGGTCCGCGGATCGGAGGCGGTCTACAACGCCGCCATCTTCAGCCAGCTGTGGGGCACGCAGGAGCTCGTCGACATCCAGAAGACCTATTACGAGGAGCTTCTTCAGAAGAAGGAATGGGCGGAGAAGCGCTATTCCATCGAGGATACTCACCGCCTGCTCTGGCTGCACCTGCCGCCCTTCTACGACTCCAAGCACCTCGACTACATCGAGACCGTCTGCAACGCCCCGATCGTGTTCGAGGAGACCAACTACGTCGGCTGGGCTCCGCTCGACCCGAAGCACCCCTTCGAGTCGCTGGCCCGGAAGCTCCTTACGACCGGGTTCCTGGACCCGAAACTGCGCGTCAAGTACGTGAAGGACCTCTCCGCCAAGGCGAAGTTCACCGGCTGCATCCTGTATACGCACGGATTCGGACGGTGCAGCCTTGCCGACCGCCCGTTCACCAAGCTGCTTCGCGAGGAGCTCGAGGAGATCGGCCTTCCGATGCTGGCTCTGGAGGGCGACTGCATGGACGCCTCCATCGACCCATGCTCCACCACGACCAAGATCGCGTCGTTCGTCGAGTCGCTGAACCTGAAGAAATACGGAAATCTCTTCGGACGCATGAAACGCGTCTGATCCGTCCGAAACCTCTTCCTTTCCGTCCCGGGAACCCGGTGCGAGGAGGTGCCGCCGATGCTTCCCACGCTTTTTTTGAAAAAAAAGCGCCGGGCGGTTTGTTATTTCCGGTTCGTGTTGTATATTGTATAAGCAACAAAGATAAAAACGTGAACGGATTTCCTGCCGATGACAACTCTTTCCAAAAACGATCTGTACCCGCTGCTGTTCGAGCCGATGTACCGCCGGACGTCGTGGGGCGGCGTTAAACTCGCGAACGTTTTGAACCGCGAACTTCCTGCGGAGGAGGGGCCGTTCGGCGAGGCGTGGGACATCTGCGACCGCGAAGGCGCCGAGAGCGTCATTTCGAACGGTCCGCTCGCGGGAAAGACCCTGCATGAATTCTGCATGATGCTCGGTCCGTCCTACCTGATCGGCGACATGGCCCGCGAAACACGTTTCCCCCTGCTGGTGAAGATCATCGACACGGGCGAACGCATCCCGCTCCAGGTGAATCCCGACGAGGACGCCGCCCGCCGGATCGGAAACGGCGCGGAGCCGAAGACGAAGATGTGGTATGTGCTGGACGCCGAACCCGGTTCGAAGATCATGGTCGGCATCCGCGCGAACGCCACGCGGCACCGCTTCCTGGAGCTGCTGTCCATGCCGGACGTGGAGCAGGTGCTCCAGTCCTTCGACTCCGTGGCCGGCGATGCATATTTCGTCAATGCCGGGCGCGTGCACAGCATCGACGGCGGAAACCTGGTGCTCGACATCCAGCAGAACAGCAATACCGACTATCTGCTGAACGACTGGGGACGCCCCGATCCCGAACGGGAACTCCATATCGAGGAAGGGCTGCGCTGCATCGACTTCATCGACCGTACGCCCGCCCGCATCACGGGCGTCAGCGACAAGGCCGCGCGCAACCGCAAGTACGCGATCATCAACCGCTGTCCGCAATTCCATTGCGACGAGCTCCGTCTCGCCTCGGACTGGCCGGATACGACCCGCTCCACGCGCAGCTTCCACCTGCTGACCGCCGTCAGCGGCCCGGTGGACGTGGAGGTCCGCGGCGCGGTGACGACCATCCCGCGGTCCATGACCGCCCTGCTTCCCGCCTCGCTCGGGGAGTATGTCATCCGCGTGAAGCCGACGGAACCGGTCACGCTGATCCGCACAACGCATTAATTGATTTTTCCATACAACCTTCCCCTGACTTTCATGAAAATCCAATGCCTCTCCCGTCTGGCGGATTCGTTCCGCGCCTCGCGTTCCCTTGATTCCTCGTTCGACATCCCGTGGGAGCCTTGCCCCGCCGGCATGAACGGCGACCTGACCGTGAACTGCTTCCGCCTCGCGAAGGCGTTGAAAAGCGCGCCGGACGCGCTGGCCGCCGAGACCGTGGAACTCCTGATGAAGGACCCGGACGTGATGTCCGCCGAAAAGATCAAGGCGTTCGTGAACATCACGCTCAAGCCCGCCGCGCTCTTCCGCGATTCCGTCGCGGACGTGAAGTCGCTCCTCGCCGACGTTCCGTTCCCGGAGGCGTCCCGCCGCAGGATCCTCATCGAATTCTCCGCCCCGAACACGAACAAGCCGCAGCACCTCGGACACGTGCGCAACAACTGCATCGGCATGACGCTCGCCAGTGTGATGGCGCGCGCCGGGCATGCCGTGATCCCCGTCAACCTCATCAACGACCGCGGCATCCATATCTGCAAATCCATGCTCGCCTACAAGCTCACCGGAAACGGCGTCACGCCGGAACAGGCCGGGATCAAAGGCGACCATTATGTGGGCAATTTCTACGTGAAGTTCAACCAGATGCTGTCCGACGAGGTCAAGCAGCTGAAGGAAGCGCATCCGGAATTCGCCGACAGGTCCTCCGACGACCTCTTCCTCGAGACCGAGCTCGGGAGGCAGGCGCAGGAGATGCTCCGCAACTGGGAGGCCGGCGACCCCGAAGTTCGCGCATTGTGGACCACCATGAACAAATGGGTGATCGACGGCTTCAACGAGACGTACCGCCGCATGGGCGTGCATTTCGATAAAACGTACCTGGAGAGCCAGACCTATCTGCTCGGCAAGGACGTCATCGCCGACGCCCTCGCGAAGGGCATCTTCGGCAGACGCGCGGACGGCGCCGTCACGGTCGACCTGGGCAAGCTCGGCGAGAAGGTGCTCCTGCGCAAGGACGGCACCAGCGTCTACATCACGCAGGACATCGGCACCACGATCCTCAAGCACGACGAACACCACCCCGACACCATGGTCTGGGTTGTCGGCGATGAGCAGAACCTGCATTTCCGCATGCTTTTCACGATCCTCGGCCGCCTCGGATACGCCTGGGCCGACAGCCTGTTCCACCTGTCCTACGGCATGGTCAACCTGCCGTCCGGCCGCATGAAGAGCCGCGAGGGCACGGTGGTCGACGCCGACGACCTCTTCGACGAGATGCACCGTCTGGCGAAGGCGGCGGCGCTGGAGCGCGTGAAGGAGGGCGAGGAACCGCCCGCCGACCTGGAGGCGCGCAGCGAGACCATCGGCATGGGCGCGCTGAAGTTCATGCTGCTGAAGTTCAACCCGAAGACCACGATCATGTTCGACCCGCAGGCGTCGCTGAAGTTCGAGGGCGACACGGGCCCCTATGTGCAGTACGTCTGCGCCCGCATCAACTCCATCGTGCGGAAATGCCGCGAGGCCGGCATCGCGTTCGACCCGGCTTCGGTCGACTGGTCGCTGGCCGATTCGCCCGAGGAGAAGGCACTCGCCGTGGCCGCGCTGCGGTACGCCGACGCCATCCGGTCCTCCGCCGACAAGATGGATTGCTCCATCCTCGTGAACTACCTGCTCGACCTGGCGAAGCTCTTCAACCGGTTCTACCGCGAGAAGCAGGTGCTGAACGCCGGCGACCCCGCAGTCCGCACGATGCGCCTGGCGCTCTGCTTCGCTGTACGCGACATCCTCGCGGACGGCCTCGCCGCCCTGACGATCGGCATCCCCGACGCCATGTGATTCTCCGGGGCGCGTCTCCGGTCTGAAAGGCCTGCCATGCCGCAACTGCTGTCCGTCGTGATCCCGGTCTTCAACGAAGAGAAGACCGTCGTGTCCATGCTCGACCGCGTGGCGGATGTGCAGACGCAGGACCTGGAGCTGGAACTCGTGATCGTGAACGACGGCTCCACGGACGCGTCTCCCGAACTCATTCACGAGTGGATTCAGGCGCATCCCGGTGTGCAGGCCGTCTGCATCGACAAGGAGAACGGCGGAAAAGGGTCCGCCGTGAGGCGCGCGATCCCCGTTACGACGGGCGAGGCGGTCATCATCCAGGATGCCGACCTGGAGTACGACCCGCGCGACTACGCCGTCTGCGCCGCCCCGATCTTCAACGGCGAATGCGAGGTGGTATACGGTTCGCGCGAGGAAAGCAACCGCAACCGCATCTACTCGTCGCCGGGTTTTTACCTCGGCGCGCTCAGCCTGACGTTCCTGATCGACCTGATGTTCAACGCGAACCTCACGGACGAAGCCACGTGCTACAAGACGTTCCGCGGGTGCCTTCTTCGGGCGCTGGCGGAAGACCTGGAGGGCGACGGGTTCGAGTGGGAACCGGAGATCACGGCGAAACTCCTGCGCCTCGGCATTCACCCGTACGAGGTGCCGATCTCCTACTGCCCGCGCAAACCGTCGGAGGGCAAGAAGATCCGGTTCCGCGACGGCCTGCTGTCGATCTGGACCGCCTATGAATGGCGGTTCCGCAGCGTGCGGCCGATCCAGAAACGCGTCGCCTCGCTCTCCGACGTCGACGAGGTCCATGTCCGACATGTGAAATACGCACAGGGCGCATTCCTGCTGACCATGCTGCTGGCGGCCGTCCGGGTCGGGGAATTCGATCCGTCCCGCATCGGGTATGTCATGGCGGCCGGCTTGGTCTATCTGGCTGCCCGCCTGTACCAGCCGTGGAAAATGGCGTTTCTCTGGAGCGTGCTGACCACCGTCATGCTCGATCTCTTCCTGCCCGCGGCGTCCGAAGGTCTGATCCGCACGATCATGTCGGGCAGCTCGGAGGCGATGATCGGCGGATTGAACCTGGCGGTGTACCGCGGGCTCAGGCTGGATATGTTTTTCCCGTACGTCGATCCGGCGTCGCTTGTGCTGGCCGGGTTCTGCCTGCAGATGTTTTTCTATCTCAAGTTCGCTGCGTGCGGATTCGTGATGTTCTTTGCGATGGCGGTTTTTTTCTGCTGGGCGACGGCGCTGCTCATGCCGTTGAACATCTGGTGGATGGTCCCGGCCCTGGCGGGACTGCTGCTCCAGCGGGGAAACAAATTCCGCGCAATGGGCGTGGTCTTCGCCGTGGTCCTGCTGCTGTGCCTGCTCCCGGCCATTGGCTGGCTGGACTGGTCCCCGTTCGTCCCCGCGGCCTGCACGAACTGGACGCGTCTGATGATGTGGTGCGCCGCCCCGCTTGCAGTGTTTGCCGCGGCGCCCGTGCTGTCCCTGCTGAAACTGAAATCCCGCCGTCTGCTGCCGTGGACGCTGTTCCTGGGATTCCTGCCGTATTTTGCCGTCTGTCCCCCGTTCCTGTTTCCGTTCCTGGCGGCGTTCCGGGCGACGCCGTCCAGTTTCAAGCGGATGTGAATTCCGCGCTGTTTTCGCGGTCCGGCCGCATCCGTGCCGCGTGAAAAAAGATTTTTTGCTTTAAATATTAAGAAACGCGCTTGATAAGCCGGGTGCGGCGGGGTATATTAAGGGAACGACTTTTTCAGGAACCCGAAAGGACTTGTTATGATTCACCCAACCGCGATCGTATCTCCCGACGCCCAGATCGGCAAGAATGTCGAGATCGGGCCTTATGCCGTCATCGAAGACAACGTGAAGATCGGTGACAACTGCTATATCGACGCCCACGTCAAGATCTGCCGCTATACCACCATCGGCTCGGACTGCTGCATCTATTACAACGCCCTCGTCGGCGCTGAGCCGCAGGACCACCGTTTCTACCGCGGCCTGATCTCCTTCTGCGAGATCGGGCACCATACGGTCATCCGCGAATTCGTCACGATCCACCGGCCCCCGTTCGAACAGCTGAAGACCATCGTCGGCAACTACGTGCTGCTGATGGCGTTCGTGCATGTGGCGCATGACGTGGTGATCGGCGACCATGTGACCATCGCGAACCACACCTCGCTTTCCGGGCACGTGCATGTCGGCGACGGCGCGGTCATGAGCGGATTCGCCCTGATCCACCAGTTCTGCCGCATCGGCGCGCTGGCGATGATCGGGCCGACCTGCCTGATCGGCCAGGATGTGCCGCCATTCTGCATGCTCCGCGAAACGAACTACATTTGCGGCCCGAACACGATCGGCCTGCGCCGCGCGAACCTCGGTTCGGACACCCGCATGGCGATCCGCCGCGCGATCAAGACGTTCTTCTTCGAAGGCCTGAACAGCCCGCACGCGCTGGAGCAGATCGAGAAAACGATCCCGAACTGCCCGGAGGTCGAGCTGTTCGTGAACTTCATCAAGCAGTCGAACCGCGGCATCATGCCCGGCAACCCGAGGTATACCGGCGTGAACGACGACGTGCGCGACGCCCTCGAATCCGGAGCCACGGCCCCGCGCGGCTGACCCGCCCGGAACCATGCAGACGGTTCTCTGCCGCACGGAAAAGGCGCGCGGAAACCGCAGAAAGCGACCGGCAAATGAAGAAAACAACGAGAATCCTGTTCGCCTTGGCTGCGCTCCTGTTCCTGGGCGCGTGTTCCGCCGAACCTGCCGCGCAGCATGATTTCGACGAGTCCCGCTATTTCCAGCCGATCACGGCGAAGATGTCGCTGGAGCACGGCTATCTGCGCCTCGACTATACGCTCGGCGTGCCGAACCAGTCCATGACGTTCCTGCTGAAAAACCAGGACGTTTCGGTCGTCACCGTGAACGAATGGTACATGAACGAGACCGACAACATCCGCCTGTACTACGCCTTCTGCGAACCGGGCAAGTCCGACGGGATCCGCGAAGAGGACTGGAAGCTCGCCTGGCCCGACATCAAGCCCGGCGAAGAGTCCTCCCGGAAATCCCGCCCGCGCCGTTCCTCGCTCGTCCTTCAGCCGAACAACAGTACGCTGATCGACGTGCCGCTGACGTTCCTGGAGCACGCCGAGCCGCCCCGGCGCCGCGCCCGCTACACCGTTGCGCTCTATGCCCAGATCGCGCTGAACACGCTCCAGACGAAATCCGAAGTGTTCGAGATACCCGTTTCTCCGAAGACGAAGGACGTCGAAATCGAATGACACGCCGCCCGGCGGCATAACGAAGGATTCGAGCATGCCTGAACTGACGCAACATCCCGATGCCGGAATACACCTGCAGCGGTTCTGCGGGGATACCATTGAATTTACGCTCGCCGGCTCCGAGCCGCTGAACGGACGAGCCTTCCTCTGCACCAATATCGGCAATGCCGCCATCCACCGGGACGAGATCATTCTCCGGGCCGAGCGGCGGCTGAATCCGATCGGGCAGGACTGGAACAATATCCCGATGCAGCGGATCGACGAATATACGTTCCGCGTGCGCCTGGCGCTGTCCGAGGTCGGCCATTTCGAGTGCAAATGCGGCTTCGTGGACGGCGAAGGCAACACGGCGTGGGTCAAGGGCGACAATCTGCACCTGAACGTGATCTCCGCCGCCTATTGCGCTTCGAACACCATCTACTGCGCCTTCGTCCGCCAGTTCGGCGCGAACAAGGCGCGTCCAGCGTCCGCCCTGCCGCCCGGCGTGACGCCCGAGGGCATCGGCGTGCTCGACGACGCCGGATACTCCGTGATCCCGTGCGGCGGGACGTTCCGCGGCCTCATCCGCGAGCTTGACCACATCGTCAACCGCCTCAAATGCCGCATCATCCACCTGCTTCCGATCAATCCCGTGCCCACCACTTACGCCCGCATGGGCAGGTTCGGCAGCCCCTATGCCTCGCAGGACTTCACCGCGGTCGACCCCGCCCTGGCGGAGTTCGACACGAAGGCCTCCCCGCTGGAGCAGTTCTTCGAGCTGGTCGACGCCGTCCACCGCAGGAATGCCTGCATCTTCCTCGACATCGCTATCAACCACACCGGCTGGGCGTCGAAGCTCCAGGAGGAGCATCCCGACTGGTTCGTGCGGCGGGACGACGGCACGTTCGTCTCCCCGGGCGCCTGGGGTGTCACTTGGGGCGACCTGATCGAGCTCGACCATAAGAATCCGCCCCTCTGGAAGTATCTGGCAGACGTCTTCCTGACCTGGTGCCGCCGCGGCGTCGACGGATTCCGCTGCGACGCCGGCTACATGATCCCGGAGTCCGCCTGGGAATACATCATCGCCATGGTGCGCCGCGAATTCCCGGACACCGTCTTCCTGCTGGAAGGACTCGGCGGCGCACTGGAGGTCACGCAGGCCCTGCTGGACCGCGCGAACATGGACTGGGCGTATTCCGAACTCTTCCAGAATTACTCGCGCCAGCAGATCGAAGGCTACCTGAACTACGCCTGGAACGAATCCTGCTCGAACGGACTCATGGTCCATTATGCCGAGACGCACGACAACAACCGTCTGGCCGCGTCCGGCGAACGCTATGCGATGCTTCGCACGGCGCTGAGCGCGATGGCGTCTTCCTGCGGCGCGTTCGGATTCACCAACGGAGTGGAGTGGTTCGCGAAGGAGAAGGTCGACGTCCATCAGGACAGCGCGCTGAACTGGGGCGCGTCCCCGAACCAGATCTCCTTCATCGCCCGCCTCAACACCATCCTCGCCCTGCATCCGGCGTTCTTCAACGGCGCTTTCGTGAAGTGCATCGACTCCGGTTCCCCGGACGGTGTGGTCGTCATCCGGACCAACCGCGAGGCGGAGCATTTCATCATCGCCGCCATGAACCTGGACTGCAACCGCACCACGACCGTGGAATGGAACATCAGCTATGCCACGTTCACGAAGGAGAAGATGTACGACCTCGTCTCCGGCCGCCGCATGGATATCCTGTTCCTCCACGGCTGCAAATGCAGCCTGACGCTTTCCCCCGGCCAGGTCGTCTGCCTGACCCCGGAGCCGGACTGGCTGCCGAAAGTCGACGAAGCCGCCGCAGGGGGACGCCTGAAATACGACCATCTCGAGGAACAGCAGGCGGCCTCGCTCGTGCTCCGGGCTCTGACCGCCAAACGCGGCACCCCGGTCCTCTCCGACGACGATATCCACGCGCTGACGCGCCGCCTCCGCGAGTCTCCCGAAGGCTTCCTGCAGGACCTTTTCGACGACCGGGCGGACATCCCCTACATCGTCTGGAAATGGCCGGCGGACCTCCATCGCGAAGTCATCGTCGCGCCGGGACGTTCGATCCTGGTGTCCGCGCCGGTGCGCTTCCGGTTCTTCATCGTCCGCGGCGACGGACGCGTGGTCGCCACGGCCCGCTCGATCTCCTGTGAGGACGGCCGTTTCGTCTCCATCGTGCCGCCGCTGCCCGTGCCGGACAAGCCGACCGAACTGAAAGTGTCCGTCTTCGTGTCCGAGGGCGACGAACTCCGCCGCGACAACGCGGTCCTGATGCTCCTGCCGGCCGACGTCGACAAGGCCGTCGTCTCCCTTACGCGCGACGAGTTCTTCCTGCGCGGACGGACCTTCCTCCAGACGAACGGACGGGGCGCCGCGGTCCATGTGTGCATGGAGAGCGGACGCCTGCTCAGCCGTTACGATGCGATCCTGCTGGCGAACCTTCACCCGGAAATCCCCGTCGACCGCCACATCATCTGGCGGCGTCTCCGCCTCTGGATGATCTGCCGCGCCAGACGCCAGGCGATCACCACCGAAATGATCGACCGTTTCCATATCGCGTCCGACGGCAGCGCGGTGTGGTATTTCAAGGTCCCGGTCGGAAACGCCCGCGTGGTCGGGCTTATGCTCCGGCTTTCCATGATCCCGGACCGCAACGCCGTCCGCGCGTCGTTCCACCGTTACGCTTTCGCGGAGGTCGACGGGACCATCGCCGACACCGAGCCGGTCCGGCTGCTTATCAGCCCCGACCTGGAGGACCGCAATTTCCATTGCCTGACCAAGGCTTCCGAAGGGCCGCAGGACGCGTTCCCCGCCGCCGTCACCGAGTCCCCGCGCGGATTCGTGTTCAAGCCCGCCCCCGACCGCATCTTCCGCATGATCGTTTCCGGCGGCACGTTCCGCCGCTCCGACGAATGGTCGTACATGAACTACCAGGAGAACGAGGCGGAACGCGGCCTCGATCCGAACTGCGACCTGTACAGCCCCGGTTATTTCAAATGCGAACTGAGCGGCAATGACACGATTCACCTCATCGGCCAGGTCATGGCCGGCGAGGACGAACCGAAGATCCCGCCCGCGCCGGAGGAGAAGCCGTGCTACGACCCGATGACCGACGACCTGCAGACCGTAATGCTGAACAGTCTGCGGGCGTTCGTCGTGAAGCGCGGCGGACTGAAAACCGTGATCGCCGGGTATCCGTGGTTCCTGGACTGGGGCCGCGACACGCTCATTTTCGTGCGCGGGCTCATGACCGAACCGGTGTTCCATGAAGATGTCAAGCAGATCCTGCTCCAGTTCGCCTCGCTGGCGAAGGACGGGACCATCTGCAACATGATCGCCGGGACCGACACCGGGAACCGCGACACCTCGGATGCCCCTCTGTGGCTTTTCATCGGCGTGCGCGACATGTGCGCCGCGCTCGGCAGCCGCGCGTTTCTGAAGACCCCGGTCAAGGACCGCGGGACCCTGCTGGACGTCCTCGTGGAATTGGCGGAGGGGCTGGTCAAAGGGACGCCGAACGGCATCGTGTGCGATGCGGAAAGCGGCCTCATCTTCAGCCCGGCGCATTTCACCTGGATGGATACGAACTACCCTGCTGGGACGCCCCGCGAAGGCTATCCGGTCGAAATCCAGGCGCTCTGGTATGCAGCCCTGTGCTTCCTGGCGGATTCGCTTCCCGAAAAGAATGCCGCCCGCTGGACCGAACTCGCCGAACGCGTCCGGGAATCGTTCCTGCGGCTTTTTCCGCTGCCGGAGGAGGGCTACCTCTCCGACTGCCTCCACTGCGCGCCCGGGACCCCGGCGTCGAAGGCGGAACCGGACGACCATCTCCGCCCGAACCAGCTGCTGGCGATCACGCTGGGACTGGTCGAGGATACCGCGCTGCGGCGTTCCATCCTGCTCAATACCTCCGAACTTCTCGTGCCCGGCGGCATCCGCAGCCTGGCGGACCGCCCCGTCAAATACCCGCTTCCCGTTTACGGTGCGGACGGCGCCCTGCTGAACGACCCGCAGTACCCGTACCAGGGGCATTACTGCGGCGACGAGGACACCCGGCGCAAGGTGGCGTACCACAACGGCACCGCCTGGACCTGGCAGATGCCGCTCTTCCCCGAGGCGTACTACATCACGCACGGCGCGTTCGGGCGCGCCACTGCCGTGAGCCTGCTTTCCTCCATGTCGGTCCAGCTCGAAAACGGCTGCATCATGCATATGCCGGAAATCCTCGACGGGGACTGGCCCCACAAGCCGCGCGGCTGCGATGCTCAGGCGTGGGGGCTCTCCGAATACTACCGCGTCTGGAAACTCCTTCACCCCGCTTCAAAATCCATCGGAAAATGACCCCATGAACGACCTGACCCGCATCCGCAATTTCTCCATCATCGCACATATCGACCACGGGAAGTCGACGCTCGCCGACCGCATGCTCGAGATCACCCACACGGTCGAAAAACGCGACCTCGTCCACGCCCAGCTCCTGGACGCCATGGACCTGGAGCAGGAGCGCGGGATCACCATCAAGTCGCACCCCGTGCGCATGCTCTTCACCGCATCCGACGGGCTCGAATACGAGCTGAACCTCATCGACACTCCCGGCCACGTGGATTTCTCCTACGAAGTCAGCCGTTCGCTCGCCGCATGCGAAGGCGCCATCCTGGTCCTCGACGCCACGCAGGGCGTCCAGGCGCAGACCGTCGCGAACGTGAACCTGGCCATGCGCCACAACCTTTTCATCATCCCGATCATCAACAAGATCGACCTGGCTGCTGCCGACCTGCCGCTGTGCTACAACCAGCTGGAGGAGATCCTGGCGATCCCGCGCGAGGAGGTCCTGCTGGTGTCCGCCAAGGAGGGGACCGGCGTGCCGGAGCTCCTCGAGGCCATCGTGCAGCGCGTGCCGCCGCCGAAGAAACCGGCGGAACCCGGCGCCGCGGCGCTGATCTTCGACTCCATCTACGACGCTTACCGCGGCGTGGTGACGTATGTCCGCATGTTCAACGGCAGCCTGTCGCGCGGAAGCCGCCTCAAGATGTTCAGCACCGGGCTCGAGAGCGAGATCAAGGAGGTCGGCGTCTTCACCCCCGAGATGAAGCCCATGAAGGAGCTCGAGGCCGGGGACGTCGGGTACATCATCCCGAACCTCAAGTCCCCCGCCGACGCGAAAATGGGCGACACGATCACCGACGCCGCCGCGCCGTGCGCCGCGCCTCTGCCGGGGTTCCAGGACGTAAAGCCGATGGTCTTCAGCGGCATCTACCCCATCGACACCGCCGACTACGAACAGCTCAAGTTCAGCATGGCCAAGCTCCAGCTGAACGACCCGGCGTTCCACTACCAGTCCGAGACCTCCGCCGCCCTCGGGTTCGGATTCCGCTGCGGTTTCCTCGGACTCCTCCACATGGAGATCGTGCAGGAACGCCTCCGCCGCGAGTACAACATGGACATCATCGCCACATATCCGAGCGTGATCTACCACGTGTACCTGCGCAACGGCGAGATGCTGAAGATCGACAATCCGGTGCATCTGCCCGACCCGTCCGAGATCGACCATATCGAGGAACCGCTCATCAATGCGCACATCATGTCCCCCACCGACTACATAGGCGACATCATGAACCTGGTGATGAACAAGCGCGGCATCTGCACCAACACCGAGAGCATCGACGCAAGCCACGTGATGCTCACAGCCTGCATCCCCATGCACGAGATCCTGATCGACTTCCACGACCGGCTCAAATCCATTACGCGCGGATACGGCAGCCTCGACTACGAACCCGCCGGATGGCAGACCGAAAAGCTCGTGAAGCTCGACATCCTCGTGAACGGCGAGCCGGTCGATGCCTTCGCCAGCATCGTCCACTCCGACCATGCCTATGCACGGGGCAGGGAGATCGCCGAACGCCTCGCCGAGGTCATCCCGCCGCAGATGTTCCAGATCGCCATCCAGGCCGCCGTCGGCGGCAAGGTCATCGCCCGCGAGACCGTCCGCCAGCTGAGGAAGAACGTGCTGGCGAAATGCTACGGCGGCGACATCACCCGCAAGCGCAAGCTGCTGGAGAAACAGAAGGAAGGCAAGAAGCGCATGAAGCAGATCGGCCGCGTCAACATCCCGCAGGAGGCGTTCATCGCCGTTCTGAAGAACAACGAGCAGTGAGGCGGTCCGTGAATTCCCTTCAGACATTCTGGCAGAAGCGTTCCAACGCCAAGCTCCACCGCGAGATCGTCTCGTCCGTGCGCCATACGCTGATCGAGGACGACGACATCCTGACGGACGAGGAGAAGGCGCGCCTTGCGGAATTCATGGAAGCCGCCGACCGGGCCGGTTCGAATCCCGACCCTTCGCAGTGTGCCGAGGAGCTTCAGGCTGTCTCGCAGGATTATGCCGCGTATTCCGGACGGTCCACGTTCAAGGCATGGATGGGTTCCGTGCTGGACGTGCTCGCCGTGGCGTTCGGCGTGGCATTCGGCCTGCGCGCTCTCTTCGTCCAGCCGTTCCAGATCCCGACCAGCAGCATGCAGCCGACGCTGTTCGGCATCCACTATATCGACCGGCAGGCGTCTGATCCGTACCGGAATTCCTTCGTGAAGCTTTGCACGCCGCTCGGCGCGTCCAATGCGAAGGTCGTTTCGCCGCGCGATTATGCGAGGCTGGATTCCGACCCGGTCCCGGTCGTCCGCCCGTGGCTTTCGCTCATCCCGTCCCTGCTGCATCCCGGCGATTTCTACCGCACCGGCTCCATCCTCAAGTTCGGCGGGCAGGATTTCCTGGTGCCCGGCACGGAGCCCCGCGACAACATCTTCCGCTATCTGCCGGAAGACCCTCGGGTGCGTCCGTACCGGGAAGGCGAGACCGTGTTCGACGGCTGGCTGTCGTCCGGCGACCATCTTTTCGTCGACCGCGTTTCCATCCACTTCAAGCCGCTGAAGCGCGGCGAGGTGTTCGTTTTCAATACCGAGGGACTTTGTTCGTCGAACGGGGTGCCCCTGGCCGGATACTACTACATCAAACGCCTCGCCGGGCTGCCCGGCGACACGCTCAGGATTCAGGACGGGCATCTGTATATCCGCCCGAAGAACTCCAATACGTTCCGACCGGCGGAATGGTTCAATCCGGCTTTTTGCAAGGTGTATTCCGCGCAGGGCGGCTACCAGGGACACCAGGGCATGGGACGCCTGGAGGAAAACGTGGAGCTGACCGTGCCGGACGACTGCTGTTTCGCCCTCGGCGACAACACCGCGAACAGCCTGGACAGCCGCGACTGGGGCCCGCTCCCCATCCGGAACATCATCGGCCGCGCGCTTTTCGTCTTCTGGCCGATCTCCCGCCGCATCGGCCCCGTGGACCGGCAGGATCCGCTTCCGGTTCCGACCGTGTACCCGCCGACCTCCACGCAGCCCACCGCGATGAATCTTCAGTAAAAAGCCGGCCGCCGGGACCGCCGGGTCTTCTTCCTCCGCCGTTTTTCAAAAAAACTCAAAAAAAGTCCTTTTTGCCTGTTGATTTTTACGCGGAAAGGGGCTATAGTAACGTAGATTTCAGGGACCGGGTACGGCCTTTTTGGAAAGAAGACGCCGCAAATGCCTGAAACTGTTCGGCTTCGGCGCGCAGCGGCTTCTCCGGTGTCCCGGACCTAAAACATCAACATGATTGGAGCGAAAAAACATGAATGAAGTGTTCTGCGATGGCGTGGCGAACGTCATCTTTTCCCGCGGATTGGTTTCCATGGACCTGTATCATCTCGTTTATGAGGGCGAGAACGGACCGCACAAACCTGTTGCCTTTATCCGCTTTATTTTCCCGCTGCGCTGTCTTCTGGAGCTGACCGGTACCGGCAAGAACGTCATCCGGCATCTGATCGAGACTGGCGTGCTGACTGCGGTTCCCATTACGCCGGAACAGGCCAGTGGAAAAGTGCCGATTGCCGCTGCCGCGAAACCCGCGAAAAAGGAAGAGCCCGCGCCCACCAAAAAGTCGGAAGCCAAACCTTCCGCGAAGTCCGCTGCGAAGCCCGCTCCGGCAAAGAAAGCCGCCCCGGCTCCTGCGAAACCCGCTGCGAAGCCTGCGGAAAAGCCTGCCGCGAAGCCCGCGCCCGCGAAGAAGGCGGAAGCCAAGCCTGCCGCGAAGCCCGCTCCGGCAAAGAAAGCTGCCTCGGCTCCTGCGAAACCCGCTGCGAAGCCCGCGGAAAAGCCCGCTGCGAAGCCCGCGCCCGCGAAGAAGGCGGAGTCCAAACCCGCCGCGAAGCCGGCGCCCGCGAAGAGACCTGCCGCAAAGGGGAAGAAGCCCGCGAAGTGATCTGATCGTCCGGGCTGCTTTTTCTACTTTTTCAGGACCGTGCGTCGTCCCGTTTCCTGCCGGTTCCGTCCGGACAGGAAGATGCGTGACGGTGCGCGGTCTTCGTTTTTTGGGGGAAGGGCAGGCGGATTGTGCGGTGGATGATACATCATCCGTCGCGCGGTATCTTATTCGTTTTTGCGGCCGTCTTCGCGCATGTGTTTCCGCGCGCGAGCGCGTTTTTTGCGAAAAAAGCCTTGACAACAGCGGGAATTCGTGGTATATTAAGAGAATATAATTTCTCCCAAATCATACATATAGCCGACAGCTATAACTTAACCCAACCAGCAAAGGAAAACTCAAATGCCGGGCAAAATCAACACTCAGGACGGCAACTACGCAGCCGCGTACGTTGCTTATGCGTTGAGCGAAACCGCCGCGATCTACCCGATCACTCCTTCGTCCACCATGGGCGAATGGGTCGACCAGTGGGCCGCCGAAGACAAGAGAAACATCTGGGGCAAGCAGGTCTCGGTCGTCGAGATGCAGTCCGAAGCGGGCGCCGCGGGCGCCGTCCACGGCTGTCTTGCCGCCGGGTCTCTCACGACCACCTACACGGCTTCTCAGGGCCTGCTCCTGATGATCCCGAACATGTACAAGATCGCCGGCGAACTTCTCCCGACCGTTTTCCATGTCACGGCCCGTTCGCTCGCCTGCCAGTCCCTTGCGATTTTCGGCGACCACTCCGACGTGATGGCATGCCGCAACACCGGCTTCGCCATGCTCGCGGCCGCCAGCGTCCAGGAAGAAATGGACCTCGCGCTCGTCGCCCACCTCTCCACCTACAAGGCCAAAGTGCCGTTCCTCCAGTTCTTCGACGGTTTCCGCACCTCCCACGAAGTGCACAAGTTCGAGGAAATCCCCTACGAGGATATCGCCAAGCTCGTCGAACCCCAGTACATCGAAGAGTTCCGCGCTCGCGCCCTCCGTCCCGAGAAGCCCGTCTGCAAAGTCGGCGCCCAGAACGGCGACGTTTACTTCCAGGGCCGCGAAACGGTCAACAAGTTCTATGATGCCTGCCCGGCCATCGTTCAGGAAAAGATGGACGCCGTCGCGAAGCTGACCGGCCGTGCCTACCACCTCTTCGACTATGTCGGCGCTCCCGACGCCACCGACGTGATCGTCTCCATGGGCTCCAGCTGCGAAGCCATCGACGAGACCATCGCGTACCTGAACGCCAAGCGCGGCACCAAGTATGGCCTGGTCAAGGTCCGCCTCTATCGTCCCTTCGCGACGGAAGCCTTCCTCGCCGCCCTCCCGAAGACCGTCAAGCGCATCGCCGTCCTCGACCGCACCAAAGAGCCGGGCGCCATCGGCGAACCGCTCTACATGGATGTCAAGATCGCCGTCAACAACCCGGCCATCACCGTGATCGGCGGCC